>OMCO01000001.1_pt1 | contig 255854 bp, 205 predicted proteins | sample 1645031 | NCBI WGS metagenome assembly OMCO01 (sample SAMEA103958146, study PRJEB25191) | human gut metagenome
ACGGAATAGTGGGGCTGGCTGTCGGAAACGGAGGATTTTATGTTAAGACAGACCAACCAACAACCAATTACCGCCCTTTACCCAAGACTTTCCCATGAGGACGAGCTGCAAGGCGAGAGCAATTCCATTTCCAATCAGAAGCGTATCCTTGAAACCTATGCAAAGCAGAACGGCTTTTCCAATCTGCGCTGGTACACGGACGACGGTTATTCTGGTGCGAACTTTCAAAGACCCGGTTTTCAAGCCATGCTTGCGGACATTGAAGCCGGAAAAGTCGGGACAGTTATCGTAAAGGATATGTCGAGGTTAGGGCGAAACTACCTGCAAGTGGGAATGTACACGGAAATGATTTTCCCACAGAAAGGTGTCCGCTTCATCGCTATCAATGACGGAGTGGACAGCGCACAGGGCGACAATGACTTTGCCCCGCTGCGGAATATCTTTAACGAATGGCTGGTGAGAGATACGAGCAAGAAAATCAAAGCAGTAAAACGCTCAAAAGGCATGAGTGGCAAGCCCATCACAAGCAAGCCTGTGTATGGCTACCTCATGGACGAGGACGAAAATTTCATCATTGACGAGGAAGCTGCACCCGTAGTCAAGCAGATATACAACCTCTGCCTTGCCGGGAATGGTCCGACCAAGATAGCCCGTATGCTCACAGAGCAGCAAATCCCCACGCCGGGAACGCTGGAATACCGCAGGACGGGCAGCACCCGCCGCTACCACCCCGGCTATGAGTGCAAGTGGGCGACCAATACCGTTGTGCATATCCTTGAAAACCGGGAATACACGGGCTGTCTGGTAAACTTCAAGACAGAAAAACTTTCTTACAAAGTCAAGCACAGTGTAGAAAATTCCCCGGAAAAGCAAGTGATTTTCGAGAACCACCACGAGCCTATCATAGACACGCAAACATGGGAACGGGTGCAGGAGCTTCGCAAGCAGCGCAAACGCCCCAACCGCTATGATGAAGTGGGCTTGTTCTCCGGCATACTGTTCTGTGCGGACTGCGGCAGCGTCATGTATCAGCAGCGATACCAGACAGACAAGCGCAAGCAGGACTGTTATATCTGCGGCAACTACAAGAAACGCACCCATGACTGTACGGCGCACTTTATCCGCACCGACCTCTTGACCGCTGGTGTACTCTCCAATCTGCGGAAAGTGACAAGCTATGCGGCAAAGCATGAAGCCCGGTTTATGAAGCTCTTGATTGAGCAGAACGAGGACGGGGGCAAGCGCAGGAACGCCGCCAAGAAAAAGGAACTGGAAGCCGCCGAGAAACGCATAGCCGAGTTATCCGCTATCTTCAAGCGGCTGTATGAGGACAGCGTGACCGGGCGCATATCAGACGAGCGTTTCACAGAGCTGTCGGCAGACTATGAAGCAGAGCAACGGGAACTGAAAGAAAGAGCCGCCGCTATCCAAGCGGAGCTTTCCAAAGCACAGGAAGCCACCGTGAACGCAGAAAAGTTTATGAATGTTGTCCGGCGGCATACCAGCTTTGAAGAACTTACCCCTACTCTGCTGCGGGAGTTTGTAGAGAAAATCGTTGTGCATGAGTGCAGCTATGACGAGAACAAGACCCGCAGACAGGACATTGAGATTTATTATTCTTTTGTTGGCAAGGTGGACTTGCCCGAATAACCGCCCGACCTATCCGACACAATGCGCAAGTGCCGGATAGGAACGGCAAAATTTTTTACACTTCTATTGCTTCTTTATCACACATCAATAAAAAAAGACGGCATATATCTTATTAAACCCGTTATTCAGATCAATCGGGATAATTACAGATATTTGCAACTACTTGATATGCTTGACAATAAGATGAAAGTCAAAATCGAAGCGGATAACTACCGAGAGATTTTAAGAAAACAAATCGGCACGTTCGGTTTGAGTTTTGAACGGCTTATAGGGTACGCGAAGTATTACAATAATAATAATGTGTATGCGGGCCTTTCGGAGCTTGCGAGAGGAGTAAACTGATATGAAGTTACATTTTGATAAAGCGGCATTTCAACTTGTAGTGGACGATATATCGAAGAAATGTTCCGTTCGACGCGACGTTTTGGAAAAAGATTATTACGTTACGCTTTTACTGAAAGAGTTGTCGGAAAAGGAACATTAGGCGTATGCTTATTTTAAGGGCGGCACGGCATTTTATAAAGCGTTGAAATCTATTCGCAGGTTTTCGGAAGATATAGACCTTACGGTGTATATCGAAGATTGTCCTACGGCAAGTCAGGCGAAAAAGCGGCTTGAAAACGCCACGCTGAAATTCAGTTGCCTTGAAAAAGGGGAAACGCTTGAAAATCATCGCGGAAGCATTACTTGCGAATATCTTTATGAGTCTATGTATGCGCTTGATAAAGAGGACGCGTTACAACGCTTCGGCAGGGTGAAAATAGAAGCCACGAGCTTTACAGTAAGCGAGCCGACCGACAAAATAACGATTGCGCCGCACCTTTTTGAACTTGCAAGCGAAGAACAGCAAAAGATAATGCGTGAAGTGTATAGCGTAGAACCGTTTGAAATTGAAACGATTTCGCTTGAAAGAATTTTTATCGACAAGGTGTTTGCCGCGCAGTTTTACTTTGAACGGAAAGATTACAGCGACGTTGCAAAGCACGTTTACGATTTAACCGTGCTTCTCGATAACGAGCAAATTAAAGTGTTTTTGAATGATCCCAAGCGCGTGCTTAAAATGATTGGATACAAACGTAAAGAAGAATTGAATCGCAAGGGCGGTGTTGCCGCGGATATGCAAATAGCAAACTTTGATTACTTCCGAGGGCTTGACGGTAACAAAGAGTTTGAAAGCGCGTTCGATGAAATGCAACGTATTTATGTATTCAACGAACAAGATAAATTAAGCAGGGAAACTGTTTCTGCCGCTATTTCCAAGTTACGAGAGATTATGGATATAGAGTGGGACAGAGAATGACAAACAAATAACTAAGGAATAAGGGACGTTCTTCGGAGCGTTCCTTTTCTGTACCGAAAATGCGCTAAAACTATCTAAATATCAATATTTTTAGAGTAAAATCGGTTTTACGGACAGATTCTGAAAATATTTTATGAAAAGTGGTCAAAACAGCTTGACAAATACAGATTCGGATGCTATCGTATTGATACGACGAAAGAAAATCGGAGGTGAAACTATGAACAAAGCAAAAGTAATGCAAAAAGCGAAATCGGGCGAGGGATTGACCGTAGCGGAAATCAAGGTTTATCAAAAGACTGTTAAACGAGAAAAGCAGGTTTACGGCAAGTACGGAACGCTTGCAAAACAGTATCTGGAAGATAAAGGAATTGATTGGACGATTGCTAATCTTCCCGAATATCTGCACGGCGTAGATAAAGCTGCCGACGAAATGTATGAAACGATGTATGAGAAGTTCTCGAAAGAAGAGCGTTTCAAAAAGTCGGAAGATTTTATGGAAAATCTGAAACGGGAAACGGAAATGCAAAGGCTTATCGAAGAAGAAATCTTAAATGGAATCGTTTATGTAAAATAACGGAGGTATCAAAATGAAAGTGTTAAAAGTAATTGCAACTATCGGCAGATTTGCGTTGGCAGGCGTGCTTATTGCAGGGCATTTCGTAATGAGTATCATCGGCGCGCTGATTTGCGCAATCACGTCGCAAGGCTAAAACGGAGAATTACTATGGAAAAGAAAGAAACAACGCCGCGCAGAGCGGCAAGAAGAAGTTACGAGGAACGCAACAAAGATAAGCGCAAGCAGACGAGCGGAAATTTCGGAACGATGATACCGCGGGATTTGTTCGATGAAATCAATGCGTTTTTGTCGAAACATCACATCACGAAGGTGCAGTTGATTTTCAGAGGATACGAATCCTTGAAAGCCGAGTACGAAAAGACCGATAATAAGTAGTCCGGTCTGATACAATTTAATAATTTGAATGCCGTTTGGCATTCCACGAAGAATACAAAATCGGGAAACGATAAAGTATAAAGTGGCAATGCCAAATACATATTCAACTGTTTGTTATCGTTTCCCCTAATTTATAAGGAGAGGAAAAATGGATAAAGCAGAACTGAATATGGATGTAATTAACAAAGTTATTGCTTTCAAAATGTTGGAGATTGCACACGAAAATGGGCTGATAGACGATAAAAAGTATATAAATATCGAACGAAAAAGTCTTCAATATGGAGAAAGTATTGCATTACAAAATAAACTTTATACGGAGGTGAATTGATTTGATTGCTAATGATGTTGTAATGCCGACAGACGTGAACTTGGATAGATTGAGAAAGCGAAAAGTTGTATTTTATGGGCGCGTAAGCACCGAAGACGAGTAAACATAGGGGAAACAATCAAACAGCAAGTTCGTAAATATTTAAAAATACTGAAGAAAGTGGTCAACCGACGCTATTTTTCATGCGAGGATGCGTGTTTCGGCTTGAAATAATCTTGAAAATATAGTATAATAAAAATGGAAAAGTGTAAGATCGGAGGGATTGACAGGCTATGCCGAAAAGATTTGAAGAATTGATCGCTCAAGGCGAAGGAATATCGATTGAATTCAAAGAGTGTAAAGACGCTTTGCCGAAAAACGTGTTTGAAACGTTATGCGCATTTCTGAATCGTTTCGGCGGAGATATTTTTCTCGGTTTGAAAGATGACGGCACCATTAGAAAATATTTCCGACGGTGTATTTGCCAGTCGATGAGTTTAAATTAGACGGCAAAACGATTTTACACGTTTACGTTCCGGAAAGTTCGCAGGTGCATAACACCAACAGGCGGATTTTTGACAGAAACGAGGACGGCGATTTTGATATTACGGATAATACCGATCTCGTTGCGGCAATGTATATCAGAAAACAACGCGAATATACGGAAAATACCGTTTTCCCGTATGCGACGGAAAATGACCTGAAACACGACCTTATCGACCGTGCGCGTATTATGGCGACAAACAGAAACCCTCATCATCCGTGGGAGCGAATGACGAACGAAGAAATTTTGCGTAGCGCGGGGCTGTATAAGAAAAATCTTCAGACGGGCGAAAGCGGATATACGCTTGCGTGTATTCTGCTTTTCGGAACGGACGAAGCGATTCTATCGGCGTTGCCGCACCATAAAACGGACGCGATTTATCGGGTGAACGAAACGGACAGGTATGACGACAGGGACGATATTCGTTGTAACCTGATCGAAAGTTACGATCGGCTTATGGCTTTTATCGAAAAGCACGTGGACGATAAGTTTTATATGGAAAACGAAATCCGCGTAAGCGCGAGAAATAAACTGTTTCGCGAAGTCATTGCAAACATGCTTATTCACCGCGAATATTCCAACGCGTATCCCGCAAAACTTATCATCGAAAAAGATTGCGTAAGAACGGAAAACGGCAATAAAGCGCGCGGGCTCGGAACGATAAGTTTAACGGATTTCGTGCCGTATCCGAAAAATCCCGTAATCGCATCTGTTTTTAAGGAAATCGGCTGGGCGGAGGAACTCGGCTCGGGCGTGAGAAATATCGTAAAATACAGCAAAGTGTATTCGGGAACGATTCCCGAATTAATCGACGGAGACGTATTCAAAACGAAAATCTCGTTGAATGGTACTGTAAATGGTACTGTAAATGACACTGTAAATGGCACTGTAAATGACGGTGTAAAATTAACGCCAACCGAGCAAGCGGTACTTGATTGTATAAGAGAAAATAATTTAATCAATGTGGCTGAAATTGTCGACTGTACAAAAAAAGGAAGAAGCACTATCATGCGCACAATCAAATCTTTAAAAGAAAAAGGTTGTATTCAGCGCGTCGGTTCGGATAAAACGGGCAGTTGGGAAATTCTCCGATAACGGCGAAAAAAATAAAAAATTTTATTAACTATGACAACCGCTGACATATTTAATGTGCTAAAATAGAACGAACGAAGAGATTTACAGGAGAAAACTTAAATGAGCGAAAATAAAATACTCGATACAATGTGGGACGATAACCCGATAGACATCACGCAGGAAGCGAATTTTATATGGAGCATTGCAAACAAGTTGCGCGGCTCGTATATGCCCGATAAATACGGCGACGTCGTAATTCCTATGACAATCCTTCGCCGTTTCGAGTGCGCGCTTGAAGCCACAAAGCAGGCGGTGTTAAAAGCCTATCGGTCAAACCCGAATTACCCGTCGAAAGCACTTTGCAAAATCGCGGGTTTTTCGTTCTATAACACGAGTGAGTACGACTTAAAAGAACTCTGCAACGATTCCAAACATATTGCGGCGAACTTCAAAAACTATATCAGCGGTTTTTCGGCTAATGTAAAAGACATTTTTGCCGAACTTGAAATGGACAAACATATCGACAAAATGGAAAAGGACGGCTGCCTGTATTCCGTCGTCGAAGCGTTTTCCGTGCTTGACCTGTCGATAAAAACTTACGACAGTATCAAAATGGGATATATTTTTGAAAACCTGATCGGCAGATTTTATCAGAACGTGGACGCCGGACAATTTTATACGGGCAGAGATATTATCAAGCTACTCGTAGAAATTTTAATGGCGGAGGGGTGCGACGATATTTTCGACAGCCACAAGGTTATTACCGTTCTCGACCAAGCCTGCGGAACGGGCGGTATGCTTTCCACGGCGTATACCTACATAAAACACTATAATCCTACGGCGGAAGTCAAACTGTTCGGGCAGGAATTTATGGGGCAGTCTTACGCGGTAGGGCTTGCCGAAATGCTCATCAAAAATCAGGACTCGGATAATTTCCGTCACGTCGATACGTTCAAAACCGATTGCTTTGCCGATACGAAAATGCGGTTCGTCATCGAAAACCCGCCGTTCGGCACACCGTGGTCGGGCAAAGACGCAAAGGACGGACAGGAAGACGCAGTTAGGAAAGAATACGCCAAAGGCGAAACGGGCAGATGGGGACACGGATTTCCGAGCGGTGGCGACTCGCAAATGATTTTCTTGCAGTCCGCCGTGGACAAAATGGACGACTTCTGCGGCAGAGCGGCGATTATCGAAAACGGCTCGCCGCTGTTTAACGGCGATACCGCTTCGGGCGAAAGTCAGATTCGCCGTTGGCTTTTGGAAAGCGACCTTATTGAAGCGATTATTGCTTTGCCGACCGATTTGTTTTACAACACGGGCATTCAGACCTACGTTTGGATTCTCTCGAAAAATAAGCGCAAAGAACGCAAAGGCAAAATACAACTCATCAATGCCGCCGAGATTTACCATAAACTTCGTAAAGCCGTCGGCAACAAGAAAAACGAAATTACGAGAGAGGACAGAAAGAGAATCACGCACCTTTACGCCGATTTTGTGCCGAGCGACCTTTGCAAGATTTACGATAATACGGAGTTTCTTTACAAGGAATATGCCGTTATGCAACCGCTTCAACGCAGTTACGCTATCACGGAAGAGCGTATCGAACAAATGCTGATGAAAGGCGCGCTGTCGGGTGTTTACGACGAAGCGAAGATTGCCGAATACGAAAGTCAGGGTGTTGCGCTTGCCGATAAAGATAAGAAAAAATACGAAGAAATGCTTGAAAGAAAGCCGTTATATGAGGACATTCTGCAAACGCTGAAAGAGCATATCTCGGACAAGGTGTATAAAGAACCGGAAAGTTTCATCAAGTACCTTTCGGGAATTTTGTCGTGCGATAAAAAACTGACAGAGCGTATCGCGGACGGGCTTTCCGAGATGGACAAAACGGCAGAAATTCAGCGCGATAAAAAGGGCAATATCATCTATGACAAAGAAACGCGCGACACCGAAATCGTGAAATATACCGAGGATATAGAAACCTATATGGCGCGTGAAGTGTTGCCTTACGTTCCTGACGCGAAATGGTTTTGGGAGGAAAATCTCGGCGCGAAAAAGCCCGTGATAAAAATCGGCGCGGAAATACCGTTTACAAGATATTTCTATAAATACACTGAGCCCGAAAAGAGCGAAGTGTTGGAAGGAAAATTCTTAACGCTTGAAAAGAGCGTAAGTGAGAGAATCAAAAATTTGTTTGGAGGGAAAGTGAGAAATGGGGGAAATTAAGAAGGTACAGATTCGTAATGGGTTCAGCGATAGAAATAATATAGATAAATTGAACGAAACGATACAAATTGATTCGTTTGATGAGCGAACAAGAATACAACTGTATAATTGTTTTACATATATTATCGCAGATAATTGTTATGATCAAAGCTTTTATTGCGATGTACTTAATGACGTGTATTGTGAAGTTATCAATGGTTACGATATGTGTAGCACATTCTTTTGCAAAGAAAAATGTGAAGAATATATAAAAAATACATTTTTACATGACAGTTACGACGCTGTACTTTCTTTGGTTGAATACTTGGCAAATAAAATTGGTTCAGAGATTCCACAATATAAAAGACAATACATCTGTAACAACGATGGAACGGTGAAATGGATACATTTTCAAGAAGAAATAAACAAATTATTTGAAAAAGAATGCGTTGGTTTTCGATTTATAGGTGACAAGATAGTTGCGATTACAGATCGGTGTGAAATAGATGAAATAGAACAGGCGTGCAATGCTCCATACAATGGGTGCAAAGCTCATATTGAAAAGGCGGTAGGCTTTCTTGCTGACCGAGAACACAAGGATTACAAAAATTGCATCAAAGAAAGTATAAGCGCTGTTGAATCAATTTGTTGTATTATAGCCGATAAGAAAAATGCAACGTTAGGTGAAGCGTTAAAAATATTAGAAAGTAAGTGCAATTTAAAGGGTCAATTAAAATCGGCTTTTGAAAAATTATATACTTATACAAACAATGATAAAGGCGGTATAAGACACGCCGAAGGACTTTTTGTAAGCGAAGTGTCTTTTGAAGAAGCCAAGTTTATGCTTGTTAGCTGTAGTGCGTTCGTTAATTATTTGATAGCAGAATACGGGAGGATTAAAAAGGACTAATTATGCGAGAAATGAAAGACAGCGGAATATCTTGGGTAGGAGAGATACCCAAAGAGTGGCTTTGCATAAAAGCTAAAAATATAATCAAGTCGAATGATGGCGGGGTTTGGGGAAATGAACCAACAAGTACAGAAAATGATAAAATTGTATTGCGTTCTACCGAACAAACAATTGACGGAAAATGGATAATTGAAGAGCCTGCAAAACGAGATTTAAGTAAAATACCATATAAAAATTGTCTTATTAAGCCTAATGATTTACTGATTACGAAATCAAGCGGGAGTTCTTTACATATCGGAAAAACCACTTTGGCTGATGACTATTTTACAACTAATGAATGTTATTACTCTAATTTTTTGCAACGCATTAGACTGCAAAAATCATATTATCCGTTATATGCTTGGTTTATTTTTAATGCAGTTTTTGTTAGAGAACAATTTGCATATATGCAAAATTCTACATCGGGCTTAGGAAATATTAACTCAACGGATATAGAAAACATAATAGTACCAATCCCGACACTTGCCGAGCAACAGAGAATTGCGGAGTTTTTGGATAGAGAGTGCGGGAAGATTGACGGATTGAAAGCAGATATTCAGGCGCAGATTGATACGCTTGAACAGTACAAGCGTTCTATTATCACCGAAGCCGTTACCCACGGTCTGAACCCATCCGCCCCTATGAAAGACAGCGGTATTCCGTGGGTGGGAGAAATACCGGAGGAGTGGAAATGCCTTCCAATTCGTGCGCTTTTTGTTGAAAATAAAAATAAAAACAAATTTGGCAAAGAAACAAAAGCGTTGCAATTTAAATATGGTAAGATTGTTCCTAAAAAGAATTTTGATCCCGAAGAAAATTATGTGGCAGAAACAGTATTAAATTATAATATTGTTGATTGCGGAATGATTGTGCTTAATGGGTTAAATCTCAATTTTGATTTTGTAACGAAAAGAATTGCTTTAGTGACAGAGAAAGGAATAATCACTTCAGCGTACATGTCGTTTTATCCTCTTGATAAAAATCGTGTCTTATCCGAATATGCGAATTATTTGCTCAAAAGTTATGAACATTGTACAGCGTTTCATAATATGGGCGGCGGCGTTAGGAAAATATTAAATTTTGATGAATTTAAAAGACAGTATTTTATTCTGCCGCCAATTGACGAACAGCAAGAAATAGCCGATTATCTCGATAACAAATGCGCCGAAATCGAGCAGATTATCGCGGATAAAAAATCGCAAATCGAAACGCTTGACGGCTACAAAAAATCGCTCATTTACGAATACGTTACGGGCAAAAAGGAGGTCGTATGAACAACATACTTTCCGAAAAAGAATATCAGCGGTTTATCATAGATAAGCTCGTCGCTGAAAACGGCTACATAGAGCGGAAAAACGTGAAGTTCGACCGTAATTTTGCTATCGACCGCGAAATGCTGTTCAAGTTCCTTGACGATACACAGCCCGAAGCAATGGCGCAGATCCGCAAGGTGTACAAAGACGTTACCGAAGATACGGTGGTGAACTTTATCAATACCGAAATTACGAAAGCAAAAAGCAGTCTGTTATCCGTATTAAAACACGGCGTGGAAATCGCGGGGTATAAGTTAGACCTTATGTATACCAAACCCGCAACGACTTTCAATAAAGACCTGCTTGCCAAATACAATAAAAATATCTTTTCCGTAATGGAAGAGGTGTGGGCGAGCGATACCGAAAGAATCGACCTTGTGGTTTTCCTGAACGGCTTTGCGATTATGTCGTTTGAACTCAAATGCAATTTTGCGGGGCAGAGCTATCAGGACGCGATTTTGCAATACCGCACGCAAAGAAATCCGAAAACGCGATTGTTCTATTTCAAGGCGGGGTGTATCGTCAACTTTGCAATGGACTTACAGGAAGTGTATATGACGACGCGCCTTGCGAATGACGGCACGTTCTTTCTGCCGTTCAATATGGGTAGCGGCACGGGAATTGACTCGGGCAAGGGCAATCCCGTTTATCCCGACAAATATTCCGTCTATTATATGTGGGAAGATATACTCAAAAAAGATACGGTATTAGACCTTATCTCGGAGTTTATCTTTATCGAGCGCAAGGAAGAAACGGACGAAGTAACGGGCAAAACCACGGTAAAAGAAAAGGTAGTTTTCCCGCGCTATCATCAACTTGACGTTATCCGCAAAACGATAGCGGACGTGAAAGTCAATCGCACTTCGCAAAACTATCTGATACAGCACAGCGCGGGTTCGGGCAAGACGAATTCCATTGCTTGGCTTGCACATAGACTTTCTTCGCTTCACGACGAAGAGAACAAAATCGTGTTCGACAATATCATCATCTGCACCGACCGTGTGGTGGTGGACAGGCAGTTGCAGGACGCGGTGCGCGGTATCGAACATAAGACAGGGCTTATCAAGGTTATGGACGATAAATGTTCGTCGGCAGACCTTGCTCTCGCGCTGCAAAGCAATATCAAGATTATCGGCACGACGATACAGAAATTCCCATATATCGTGGACATGGTAAATAACCTGAAAAACAAGACGTTTGCCGTGATTATCGACGAAGCGCATTCTTCCACAGCCGGAAAAGATATGGCGGCAATTACAATGACGCTCGGCGCGGGCGAAGTGGATTTTGAAGAAGGCGTAGTAGATACGCAGGATATGATTGCGGACGAAATCCGTCGCAACGGCAAACAAAAGAACGTTTCTATGTTTGCCTTTACCGCCACGCCGAAAGCGACGACTCTCGACTTGTTCGGCAGATTGAACGCGAAAGGGCATAAAGAAGCCTTCCACTTGTATTCGATGAAACAGGCGATAGAAGAAGGCTTTATTTTAGACGTGCTTGCCAACTTTACCGAATACAATACGTATTATCGGCTGAACAAAGAGATTTCGGAAGATCCGAAGTACAAGACGGCGGAAGCCAAAAAGCAAATCGCGCGGTTTGTGGAACTGCACGAAACGAATATCGCGCAAAGGGTGGAAGTGATTGTCGAACATTTCCGCACGACGGTTTTGTCTGAACTCGGCGGAATGGCAAAGGCAATGGTGGTAACGGCTTCCCGCGCGAGTGCGGTGAAGTACCGTCAGGCGTTTGAAGATTACGTTACCAAGAAAGGCTACGCGGGTATTCACGCGCTCGTGGCGTTTTCGGGGAAAGTGAAACTGCCCTATGACGAAACGGAATACACGGAAACGCTTCTGAACGGCTTTTCGGAAGATAAACTGCCGAAGAAGTTTGATTCGGACGATTACAACGTTTTGCTTGTGGCGAACAAGTATCAGACGGGCTTCGACCAACCGAAACTTTGCGCAATGTACGTTTTGAAGAAGTTGCGCGGTGTGAACGCGGTGCAGACGTTGTCGCGCATGAACCGTATCTGCCCGCCGTTTGAGAAAAAGACGTTTGTTCTCGATTTCGTGAATACATACGACGATATTGTCAAGGCGTTCGCGCCGTATTATACCACGACGTTGCTTGCAAATTCGGTTACGCCGACGGCGGTATACGATTTGGAAGCGAAACTCGACGGGTATATGATTTTAGATCCTTACGACGTGAATATGGCGGCTGAGATTATCTACAAAAAGATTATCGAGTCAAAGGACAAAAATCAGTTGCGTTTTTACTTGCAACGCGCAGAGAAGAAGCTGAAAGAATACGAATTGATGAAACAAATCGAGATTATGGCGGTCGTGCGGCATTTTATCCGTTTTTACGAGTTTCTGATACAGGTATCGTGCTTCGAGGACGTGGAACTGCATAAAAAGTATCTGTTTCTGACTTACTTCGTTTCGTTCGTGAACATCTCTCAACCGGGCGGCGGTTTCGATTTGTCCGGTAAGATTAAAGCGGACAACTTTATCCAAAAGAAAGGCGAAGAGCATAAAACGACAAAAGTTACGCCCGATCCGATCGTAAAACTGCCGATGGCGGACGACTTTAATCTGAACGAGGACAAAGTAAAACGTCTTTCGGAGATTATCGACGAAATCAACAGCAAAACGGGCAAAACCTACGATAACGACGTCGTAATCAAGGCAATGCTTCAAATCAAAGACTTGATGATGAAGTCCGAAAAACTGCGTGAGAGTGCGAAAGCAAACACGGAAAGCGACTTTGCGTTTTCGTATTTCGACGGTATCGACGACGCGCTGATCGAGGGACTTTCGCAAAATCAGGACTTCTTCTCGTTGCTTCTTTCTAACGACGAAATGAAGAAAGAAGTTCTCGGTATCTTCGTCAGCGAAATTTACAAGAGCTTGAGAGAAGATAAGTGATACGATAGACAGGAAGCCTTGATTTTATCGGTGAAAAAGAATTGCAAACATATATAATAATCGAAAGAGGAAGTTTGAATTATATCGGACTTCCTTTTTATATGCTGTTGTCGGGAAAAATCCCCGGCAATTTTTTTGTAAAATTTTCGTGAAATACCCCAACAAACGGCTCGTAACTTTCCAATAATAGTAGAGAGAAGTTTCCCTGCTGTTGCACTTAAAGGGATAACAGAAAAACAAACGAAATAAGGAGCGCAAAATGATGAATCCAAACACAAGTTAAAAAATCTACGAACGATAATAACGCGAAATTGACAAGAAAATAGTTTTGAAAGCGGTACCGCGGCAAAAGCAGGATAAGCTTTGTCCAAACTATTTGGGCAAAGGTGTTCGGAACAAGTCGGAAACCGACTTTTCAAAATGTAACGAGAAAATAAAATTATAGCAGATGTCCACGGGAACGAGTATCTGCGGAATTGAAAATTTAAGGCGGCTTTTACTCTCCGTTCACATAAAAGAGCTTGACTCTGAGCGCAGAAAACAGTAAAATATAATCGTCGTATATATACGATGATATATCTACGGAGGGTTCAGGAATGAAACCGAGAAGCGAAAGAGATAAAAGATACGAAGAAAAGCATAAGAACGAGAGAAAAGACAAGAGCGTGGTATGGGGAACAAGTATACCGAGAGAAACGGCGGAAGAAATAGACGCATTTTTGAAGAAACACGGGTATACGAAAGTTAAACTCATTGAAGAAGGATATAAGGCACTGTTGGAGCAGGCGGGAGAGATAAATACCGACCTTGCCAAGATAATAGACGGCTACGACGATTTCTTTGATTTTGAGTTGCGCAAATTCGAGGAAGAAAAAAACAACAATAAAACGTAATAAAACTAAAATATCGAACAGGAGGATTTTTGTGTTTATGGAGAGAGAACATAGTATCCATCCGGAGAGAGAACATAGTATCCGCACAATAAAGTTAAGGAGATTTGCAAAATAGAGAAACAAATAAGGTAACGGATAAAAATAAGGTAAGGGTAATAAAAAACGAAACGTTGTATATCGTAAGCACGGAATCGATGCAAGGGGCGCGAGAATCAGCATGCGAAATATTAGAGCGTTTGGTAATGAAAAAATTTACAAGTCTGACGGAAGAACGGCTTGGATATGGTAAGTTACGAACTTGCTGTTTGGAATCTGACGGAGGTAAACAGATATGTTAGAATTACAAACGGCAAATAAAAATAAAAGAACAAAAAACGGAGGAGGTGAGGGAATAACCGCGCTTTATTGCAGGCTCAGCGTAGACGATAACGGTACCGAGGGCGAAAGCAACAGTATCAAAAATCAACTGATTTTAGCGATAGTATTATCGTTGGCGATGATACTCACACTCAGTGCCTGTAAAACGACGGTTGCGGTGTCGGCGGAAGCTAAAAACGGCAGCGTTGCGGGCGTCGGTTCGTATTACGCGGGCGACTCGGTAACTTTGACGGCGACTCCCGACGAGGGTTACGAATTTGCGGGTTGGTATAACGGTAACGAGAAGGTTTCCGATGAGAATCCCTATACGTTTACGGTTAACGGCAACATCACTCTCAAAGCGCTTTTTGTCAGAATCGTCAGGTATTCGCTTACGGTTACGGCGGGCGAGAACGGAAAGATTTCGGGCAGCGCGTCGGGCGAATACGAAGCGGGCGAGAAGATTTCCGTAACTGCGACTCCCGACGAAGGATTCCTGTTTGCGGGCTGGTTTAAGGGCGAAGAGAAGGTTTCGGACTCGGCGACCTACGAATTCGTTATGCCTGCGGAAGCCGTTGCTCTTACGGCTAAGTTCGAAGTCAAACCTGCCGAAAAATTCAGCGTCGTTTTCTACGATTACGCGGGTAAGGTTATTTCCGCGCAGGAGATTCTTTGCGGCGAAAGTGCGGAAGAACCCGATTCGAGACTTACGGCGCACGCTTATTCGTGTTTCGAATTCAAAGGCTGGGATAAGGATTTCGAGAACGTAACCGAAAATCTCGAGATTCGTCCCGTATACGATTACATACCCGCTTCCGACGAGCATTTCGAGTTTACGGCGGTTGAAGAAAACGGCGAAGTCGTGGGTTATACCATTCATTTCCTCAGCGGAATGAATCCTGCCGAAGACGGACTTTTCGCATTCCCCGAAGAGCACGAAGGCAAGCCGGTCATCGGTTTCGACGCCGCACTCAATCTCGTAGGTTGGAGAAAATCCGGAGTCAGATACTCAGAGATGAATCTCAGTCTTTATATTCCCGATTCTTTCAGAAGTTTCGGCGAGGATACCTTTACGAGCTGTGTGCTTAAGAGAATAATTATAGGCAAAGGACTCGAAAAAATCGATGAAAAAGCTATGTGGAAGAGCGTAAGAGTTTACGAATGGGTGGTTGCCGAAGATAACCCCAATTTCTCGGCGGATTCCACGGGTCTTTACAACAAGGACAAAACGACTCTTATTCACGTAGGAGATACTTCCGTCGAAAGCTATACGATAGTTGCGGGAGTCAAGAATACTTATCCGTATCTTTTCTGGAATATGTACGTCCGCACGGTAACGATAGACGCGGACCTCGAATCCATCGGCAGAGCTGCGTTCGCGCGTTCCTCTCTCACGAATTTCGTCGTTAACGGAAGCGTAAAGCGTCTCGAGGACGGAACGGGAGGAGATACGGGCGAAGAAGGCGTTTTCTCGCTTTGCAGCAATCTTATGAGCATTTCAATCCCGGGTATCGAATACGTCGGAAGAAGTGCGTTCGCAGATTGTAACTGGCTGGAATCGATAACGCTCGATACTACGCTCAAAGAAATAGGCAGAGACGCTTTCGTATCTTGCCTGAACCTTATTCAGATAGCTTATAAAGACGGCGCGACCGTTAATACGGCGGGTAATATCCTTATCGAGAACAACGCGGTCATCGTTAAAAACGGCAGCGAGATTCTTCTCGAGGACGGCGTAACTAAGGGAGACCTTTTCCTTGCTTACGCGGCGGGAATCGACGAAGAGTCTTATACGGTTCCCGAAACCGTCCGTGAATTCGCGCTTTTCGCGTTCGCATATTCCAAAGTCAGTGAAGTTATTATTCCCGAAGGCGTTACAGTCATTCCGGGCGGAATGTTCTACTCTGCTTACGTCAAGAAGGTTTCGCTTCCCGAAAGCGTCAAAATTCTCGACGAGGTAAGCGGCTCGATGGGAGCGACGAATATTATCGGAAGCATAGGCGTATTTACGAACAGTTCTCTCGAAACTCTCGAGATTGCGGAAGGTAACGCTCTCGAAAAAATAGGAACGTGTGCTTTTTACGGAACTTCTTTAACTTCGTTCACCGTTCCCTCAACCGTAACTTATTTCGGAGAGTCTGTTTTCGGCGGCTGTTATTCTCTTTCGGAGGTCAACGTCGATGAAGGCAGTACGATTCTCAAATCGATCGGCGGCGTTCTTTATAACTTCGACCTTACCGAGCTTATAGTATTCCCCGCGGCAAGCGCGATAACCGAATACGTTGCGCCCGAAACTCTCGTAAAAGCAAGAATCGAAGCCTTCGCTTACGCAAGAGCCGAATCGGTTACGTTTAACGAAGGGTTCCTCGAACTCGGAGAAAGAGCCTTCTTCCTGAGCGGCGTAAAGAAGATTGTTTTCCCCGAAAGCTTTACGACTCTTTACGCGACGGCTTTGAACAGCTTTATGTGCGATACGCTGACTCTTGAATTCAGATCCGCAACCATTCCCGAAGTCAAAGGTGAGGACACCGAAGAAGTCATCAGAGTCGCTTACGCGGAATCGATAACGATTCGCGTTCCCGAAGAAGCTTTCGACGCTTACATCGTATGGCTCGATTCCGTGACCGAAAATTATTCCGGATATCTCGATACGACTGGTTACGTAAATCTTTCCACCTTCGAATTCTATACGGGCGACGGCGAAACTCCCTATCAGACGATCGAATCCAAGAGACTTATGAGTTATCCCGTTCCCGAATGGACGGGCGAAGGCACGAAGTATTTCACGGGTTGGTTCTTCGATAACGGAACGTGGGAAGAGGAACTTATTACTCCCTGCCGCCGCGAAGACAACAAGACATATAAGCTTTACGCAAGATGGTCGGATACCGCGAGAAAAGACGGAACGACGGAATGGTGGGCTTACGACATCAGAGTTAACCAGAGTCTTACTATAACGCTTAAATACGATCAGCCCACGGTTTATTTCAACGTCAAACTCGACAAGAGATATACGGGTTATTTGTTCATTCTCGCTTACGTAAACGGTAAGCAGCAGGGACAGGCGCAGTTTATCGGAGAAGAGATTCCCGAGAACGATATCGTTAAGATAAGTCTCGATTTCAGTCAGTTTATGGCAAGTACGGACGTCAGGAGCGTAGAGGTTCGTTTCGATACGTGGGGTACGGCGGCTTCGACTTCGCTTGATTTCCAAGAACCGAAAAGCCAAGAGATTCCGAGAATCGGTCTTTGCCTTATAGATTTAAGCAAAAGAATTCTTGTAAAATAAAACTCTCCCGAAAGGAAAAAGATCTGCGTTTCCGAGAATTGTTACTCGGGAACGTGGACCTTGTTTCGGAAATCCGACGGATTTTGAACGGGTTTTCGTTGCATAGTATTTCCTTCCGGTTCGTCCGTACCCGCAGTTATCCGCGGGTGCGGGCGGAACGAAAAACCGGCGTTTAATTCCGCCTTATATAGAATAAGCCGCAGAGAGTCTGCGCGGCAAAAACTGAATACCAAGGAGAAACATATGAATCAACGTAAAAAAGCACTTATCGTCTGTATGTGTATATGTATGGCTATATTTACGTTTACGGTGCAAGGCGCGTTTACCTCGGCATTAGCGGAGGAACGCGCGTTTTTTTTGGGAGAGTAAAGAAAGCGTAAATATCGAAAGCGTCGGTATTCGGGTCATTCTCGAAAGCAAGCTTTCGGGAGCGGAGCCGATTTACGATATAGATCCGAAAACGGAAATCGAAATAATCGTAAAGCTTAAAGGGAAATCGCTTCTCGATAAAGCGGAGGAGTCGGGAATCGGGTTTTCGGAGTATCTTCTGACCGAGGAATGTTCGGATTACGATAAAAAGCTTAAAGATAAACAGTCGGACTTTCTCAGAGAGCTGTCAAAGACGGAAAGCTTTGAATTAACGCATACTTATACCGTGCTGTTTAACGGAATATCCCTTAAAATACCGTACGGACGTATCGGGAACATAGAAAAAGCCGAAAAGGTCGAGGAGGTTACGCTTTCGGAGATTTATGCGGCGCCTTCCGTTTCGGATTCGGTGAGCGCGGAGATTATGCAGGTCAAATTTGCGCGCGAGGAATGCGGATTAAAGGGAGAAGGAACGGTTATTGCGGTCGTGGACACGGGTCTTATGGATAATCACGAGGCTTTCTCGGTTATGCCGACGTCTCCGGCTCTCGATACCGCCCGTATAGAGAAGCTTCTTCCGTATCTTACCGCAAGAAACGGCTATACTCTTTCTTACGAAGGCGAGGATTACGAGTACAAATATTACGGCGAAAAACTTAAAGTCGAAGACGTTTATAAAAGTGCGAAGGTTCCGTTTTCTTTCGACTACGGCGACAACGATACGGACGGAAGGTCCTACGGAAACTCTCACGGTACGCACGTTTCGGGCATAGCCGCAGGAAACAACGGCGTTGATTTTTACGGAATAGCCTGCGACGCGCAGATAGTCAATCTTAAAGTATTCAGCGACAAGTATTCGAACGCCTCCACGACGAATATACTTGCGGCTCTTTCCGACGCGGTCGTACTCGGAGTGGACGCGGTAAATCTTTCTTTGGGTTCTTCCGCGGGATTCGTAACCTCCGACTGGATGCAGCCGTATTACGAGGCTCTCGAAGGTCAGGGAATCATAACCGCTGTCGCTGCGGGCAACGAATTCAACGCCGGTTACGCCGGCTACGACCAGAAGCCTCTTGCCGAAAATCCCGATTTCGGAGTTATGGCTCTGCCGGCTTCTTTCAGGGAGAGCTTTGCGGTCGCGAGCATAAACGCTTACAAGATGAACGAAAGCACCGTTACCGCAGCCGGAAAAACGCGCCGATATGCGGATATGAAAAACAGAGATTTTTACGAGGAGATGGGTAGCAAGCTCGGGACGGATTTTTCGGAGCCTTATGACCTCGGATACGTCGTTATCCCCGGAATCGGAAGCGAAGGCGATTACGAAGGACTCGACGTAAGCGGAAAAATCGCGCTTATAAGAAGAGGAACGATTTCTTTCGACGAAAAACTCGTTATAGCCGAAGCGCACGGAGCGATTGCGGGGATTATTTACGATAACGTCAGCGGCTTGTGGGTGTGAATGCAGGTTACGGAAGCTAAAATTCCCGCCGTATTTATATATAAGTCGGACGGAGAGGCACTTGCAGCCGCAGAGGATAAGATTATTACGCTTTCAAAAGAGCAGCATAAAGTTATCGATTACGAGATGTCCGAGTTTTCAAGCTGGGGAGCGACTTCGGCGTTGACTCTTAAACCCGAAATAACCGCGCCCGGCGGAAATATCTATTCTTCGCTGAGTATCGACGAGAACGGAGGAAACGTTTACGGCTATAACAGCGGAACGAGTATGGCTTCGCCCAATGCTGCCGGCGGTCTTACGCTTATACGGCAGAGAATAAACGAATTATATCCCGACCTTTCGGCGAAAGAAAGACTTGCTTTGACCTATAAAACGGCTATGAGTACCGCGGAGATAAGAAAGGACCCGGATGGTAGGGTTTATTCTCCGAGAAAACAGGGCGCGGGACTTCTTGACGTCGCAGGCGCAATCCAAACCAAGGCTTATATTTCGGTCAAAGGGACGGACAGAGCAAAAATTGAACTGGGCGACTACTCCGAAAGAATCGGAATTTATACGCTTGATTTCGACGTAGTAAACCTTTCCGAAGAGGAACTTCGTTATACGGTTGACGTTATCGCTCTTACGGAGGCTCTCGAAGAAAAGGACGGAAAGAGCTTTTTCGCACTTGCAAGCGAAACCCTCGGAAGAGAATTTTCGATTTCGGTCGAGGGCGGAGGACGCAAAGAAGGCGAATTCGGCATAATCGTCGAGGGCGGAAAAAGCCTTTCGGTTTCAGTTTCGCTCGTTCTGACCGAGGAGGCGAGAGAGTTTCTCGAAAAAGCGCCGAAAGGTAATTTCGTGGAAGGATTTATAACGCTCGAATCGGAAGATGAAATCGGTCTTTCTTTGCCGTATATGGGATTTTACGGGGATTGGACGGACGCAAAAGCCTTCGAGTACGACTATTTCGATGAGAATTCCGATCTCGTTCAGAGTTTTCCGATAATTCTTTCCGGCTATTATATGACGGCGTCGCAGACGGCAAGCGTATATTATCTCGGAACCTACGCGTTTGAAACCGAAGGCGGAAAGACTATCGAAGCCGAAGAAAAGCGTATTGCTCTTTCTGCCGAAGGCAGCGGAGTTTTCAGCGTCGATACCGTTTATTTCGGACTTCTTAAAAATATGGATTACGTTACGGTTTCGGTAAGGGACGCCTATACGGGCGAGGTTTTGTACGAAGTGACCGAAGAGAAGCTCAATAAATCCGTATATAATTCTTCCTACGATGCGATAATTCCGCAGATGATGGAATACGGATTCAGAGGGAAAGTCGATAAAATAGGAACGGATAAGCTTCCGAACAATGCGCGGCTTATCGTCAGAATAGAGGGAAAGAGCGAATTCGAAGCGTTGAACGGCAGAGAGCCGAAAAACGGAAACGTTGTCGAGATGCCCCTTACCGTAGACAACGAAGCTCCGCAGCTTCTGTCGGCACGGCTTTATAAAGAAAACGGAAGATTGTTTTACAGCGTCGACGTTTACGACAATCAGTACGTTATGGCGGTAACGCCGCTCTTTATGCAGGCGGGCAAAGAAAATTCCGGAATTCAGATTTTCGATTATATGACTCCCGTACTCGAGGAAGAAGCGGGAGCAATTACGAAACTCGTCTGGGATATAACCGATTACGAAGAGGATATAAAAGCAGGCGTTCTCGGCGTGGGAGTGTACGACTACGCGCTCAACAGAACGATTGCCGCGGCGAAAGGTCTTACGGCTCCTGCGGACTGGCAGATAACGGGTGTAAGCTTCGGGCAGGACGAAATCGTTTTGCGGGAGGGCGAAAAAATCCGCGCGGAATATCTTTCAGAGCCTTTCGGGACGGACGTATTTTTGGCTTACGGCGGAAAAATCACGGAAATATTCGCATCGATGAATCCTTCGGTGGCTTCTGTCGACGAAAACGGACTGATTACCGCAAAAAAAGAAGGCTCAACGGAAATTTTCGTTACGCTTCAGGCTGAAAATTCCTGCGGAGAAATCACGACTCATATCGCGAAATGTTCGGTCAAAGTCGCGGGCAGGATTGCCGACGGAATGACCTCTTTCTCGGACGACGGAAACGATTTCGTGATAGAGGACGGAGTTCTCGTAAAATATAACGGAAAGGAAAGCCGCGTAGTGATTCCCGAAGGCGTGAGAGTGATAGGAATAAGTGCATTTTACGGCAATGAAACGATAAAAACGATTGAAATTCGTGAAGGATTAGAGGGAATAGCTTCGAGAGCTTTTATGAACTCGTCTATCACGGAAATAACACTTCCCGCGTCGATTAAAACCGTGGGCGAAAGCGCGTTCGAGAGCTGTCTTTGCAAAAAAGCGGTCTTTATTCTCGGGGAAGCGGAGGTCGTTATCGGGAAAAGCGCATTCAGAAATTCCGCGCTCGAAAGTCTTGTTCTTTCGGATAACGTCGCGGAAATCGGCGAAAAAGCCTTCGCGGGTTGTAAACTCAGAACCGTAAATCTTCCCGAAAGTCTCAGAATTCTCGGCAACGAGGCGTTTTGTGACGCAATAACCGACGTAAAAGACTTTGTTTTGCCTGAAAATATCGAATATCTCGGGGATAAATCGCTCGCTCAGACCAAAATCATCGCCGAGGAGCTGATAATTCCCGAGGACTGCACATACGTCGGCGCAAACGTTTTTTATGAGGGTTCTAAGGTTTCCGCGGTCAGACTTCCGGCGAGCGTGGAGAAAATCGACTTCGGAAAACATCAATTTATCAATAATTATTCAGGTATATATCATATTTCAGACACACATCCATTCCTCAGAGTTGACGGCGGAGCAATAATCGACTATGTTCACAACGTTTATTTGCGCTGCGTGAGCCTTCCCGACGACGGAAAAATCACGATTCCGGACGGAATTATCCGCATCGGAGAGCGGGCGTTTGCGTATGTTCCCGTGAAGTCGGTGGCCGTTCCCGAAAGCGTCGCGACAATCGGCGATGAGGTGTTTCGTGTGGAAGGAGTGAAAATTTTCTTCGGAGGAAAACTGCCTTTACTTGAGACTTACGACACGAAAGGTCGCTATTTTAACTTTAAAAACGCCGAAATTTACGTCGCGGAGGGCATTTCTGTTCCGATGAGCTATATTTCACAAAGTGAAAATTCGATGACGGAGCTTACAAGTGAGGTCAAAGAGCTTCTTAAAAAGGAAGAAAGAACTATCGAAATTAAAAAATTAAACGAAAAAATCGCTAATATTGTCGTAACGAGCCTTGAAAATAAAGCGGAAATTCAGGATATAAGGGACAAATACGACGCTCTTTCCGAAGACGAAAAGTTGCTCGTCGATAATTATTACAAGTTAATTCTTGCCGAAAAAGATTTGATTTTGCTGGAAAAAGATGCTGAAAATGTCGACTATAAAGGGCAAATTTCGAATCTTGAAGAGCTTTGCGACGAATTGGAATCCGCAATCGAAAAGCTGAACGGAGAAATCGGCGAGGCTAAAAAACTCTCGGACGAAGACGAAAAAATCATTTCCGAGCTTAAGGAAGCGCTTGCTTCAATAAGAGGCGAAATAGCGAAAATATCCGTTGAAAAATCTTAAATGAGAACGAGCTTCATAGTTGCGCTGATAATTGCAATCGTGATTTCGGCTTTGTCAATAGTCATTATAATGAAGAAAAAGAAAAAATAAAGAGATAAAATCAAGAAAATTGCGCAATTGGTGTGATTCTTGTGATTACAAAATGAAATATTCGTATAAGGAGAGAGTCCGAGGGGAATCGGGCTCTTTCTTGTTTTTTAATTAAGTTTTCACAAAATCAATAAAAGTTTATTTAAAAATATACAATTTGACGCGAAAAAAGCTCAAAAAGAAGCTTTGACAAAACTTTTACATTTCGGCAACAATTTGCTATAATGGAAAAGGTATAATAACTCACGATCGGAGGGCGATATGATTAAAATATTGTTAGTTGAAGATAACGCCGATTTGAATCGTTTCGTTGCGACGAGTCTGAGAAACGCCGGTTACGACGTCGTTTCGGCGTGCAACGGAAAAGATGCCTTAAGCAAAACCGAAAATTCGAAATGCGATTTACTGTTGACCGACATTATGATGCCCGAAATTAACGGATTCGAACTTGCCGAAAGCATTCGCACTACGGACAAAACAATGCCGATTATCTTTATGACGGCAAAAGACGATAAGCCGTCCAAAATGCTCGGGTATAATATCGGAATCGACGAGTATATAAAACGTGAAGAAAATAATGAAATAGCTGCTTTGATAGAAAACGAAACGGGCAAATCGGGCACCGAAATGAAGAAAAACTCGCTTGCCCCTCAAGGGTTCAAACGAGTTTCACTTGGCGGAGAAAGAGGGATTTGAACCCTCGCTACACTTTATTCGCATACTACTCCCTTAGCAGGGGAGCCCCTTCGACCACTTGGGTATTTCTCCAAATTGCCCGTAAATAATACCACATCTGCCGCCGAGTGTCAAGGCTTTTGTGCGTTTTTATTCCGAAATGTCGCGATTTTTTTTTATTATTTTGGGCAATAATCCGCTTTCTTTTTATAAAATAAGGTTTTGGTGAGTAAAGGTGTTGTTTGTTCAATATATTGTTGCTATTCAAACACAATTTAAACACTTATATTTTAACATTCATTGACCGATAATCTAAAGTTCGATTGCAATTTAATGACAAGCAACAAAATAATGTAAAAATTAAGGATAATTAGCGAATGATTATGGATGATATATTGTATTTAATGCAAACATAATATTATTAAATATCGTATCACAAAACAAACAATTATTGCTCACAATCGTCTTTTTGTTGAAGTTTCTGTATCCATTCGATGAACAAAGAGTTGTAAGTTATTTTATCTGGAGCGTCGGGATTCTCAACTCCGCCGATAAAACAGAGCGGAGGATAGGCCACGCACCACCAATTTGCGCCTTTTCCGTCGCCCAAAGTTATGATGAGGGAGTCGTAAACGCCTTTAGGAAAAACCTTTTCGCCGTAGATTCTTTGAGGAAAAGTTTCTCTCGATATTCTTGTGTCGGACGAGTAATTCGCTCCGCACATTGATATTGATTCGTCGGCAATTGCTTTGATTTGCGAGATTTGTGAAGAAATTATAGAAAGCGCCTCGTCTTTTGTGTCGCAATTGACCAATATTTTTCTAAGATAAGACACAATTCTATCTCTAACGCGAAGCTTTACGGCTTGATCAAAGTCTTTGTCACTTTTTGCTTGTATATGAATTCTGATAAAATTTTGAAATTCAAACGAATATTCTGTAAAATTTAAATGTGAAATATCTTGTGAATACCTATCGTTCTTTAAGTGTTTATTTTGCGATTTATAAGTATTTGAAAGTAAAAAGACAAGACCTGAGTATAGAACAACGAAAGAAAGTATAATAGCGATGACGAATTGTTTTTTCATTTTGACCTCCGCAAATGATTATGTAAAGCGGTGTTATCGGAGGCATTTGTTCGATAGGATTGTTCCCGAAGGTGATTATTGACGATTTTTAGAGGCGAAAGTTGTCGAATGGTTGGCTTTTTTTGTCGAAAATTGTCGATTTTAACATTATTAACATCAATTATTGCCGCTATTTTCACGTTTTCCAAAGAATCACAGAATATACGCAAAGTAATTACTTTGTAGTCAAAAACATATAATAAACACTTAAAAGACAATCAATTTACTTGCATATTTCACGTATTATAAATCGATTATGAATAAATATTTATTGATTTTTGGCGCAAAATATCACTATGGCTGTAATTATTACCATCTGTGTGTTGCTGTTAGCTGTGATTTTGCTGATAGTTATCCCGTTTCCGATAACTGTTTTTTTAGAGAAAACCGAAGACGAAAAAGCTGAAATTATGCTTTTATTATGGGGTTTTTTCCCGATTAAACCGAAAATCGATATGAAGCAGGGCGTATCGGTAAACCCGCTAAAATTCATAACGATTAAAGCAGCAAAAGTGCAGATTTTTTTAAATCCGGCGAGAAAAGTCAGGCTTCTGTACGGCTTTGCGATTTTTGAATCGTTAATTTATGGCGTATTTTCTATGCTAAATGCAAAATTTTCGACGAATTTATGTCTGGTGAGTGATAAAAAGAGTAATTTTTCAGCTCAAGTGAAAATTGGAATAAAAGTGTATGTTTTAATCAAGGAGTTATTATGGAAAAAACGAGTAAAATAAGGGAGATTGTTGAAACTGCTGTTATAAATTTGCGTCAGGCTGCTGAAACCAATACTATCGTCGGTAAGCCTATTGAAACAGATTGGGGGATGATTCTGCCTGTTTCGCAGGTGACTTTTGCCTTTGTTGCGGGCGGTGGCGACTACGGAAAAACGGACAATTCTAAGTTCGCGGGCGCAACCGGTGGTGGGGCAGAACTTACGCCCGTCGGTTTTTTGATTTTTGATGAAAATAGTGTTAGAATGGTGAGGAGCTTTGAGCAAAGCAGCTTCGAAAAACTTGTAAACGCAGCAAAGGATGTTTTTGGAAATGCAAAAAAGAATGACTGATACAGTTTTAAAAAAAATAATTATTATAATTATATTATTTGTAATAATTACAGCTACGAGTTTATTTCAAATAAAAAATACAGCTCGTTTCGATATGAATGCTGATTGTGAAATTGGACAATTATGCGATTATAAAGGCAATATTCCTTCAATTTCTTTATGTTCGACACAATCAGCCTTTCTCACATCGAATGATTTTTCGGCATCTTCTGCGGTTCTTTATGAAGCGACTACCGGGACGAAAATTTTGAGTAAAAACGATAATTTTCATCTCCCGAATGCGAGCACGACAAAAATTTTGACTGCGTTAACAGTCTTGGAACGAGTTGATATTTGTGAAGAAATAGTGATACCAAATGAAGCCGTAGGCGTCGAAGGTTCCTCGATTTATCTTAAAAAAGGCGAAAAAATGACCGTCCGAGACCTTCTCACGGGGCTTATGTTGCAGAGCGGAAACGACGCGGCGGAGGCTCTTGCGCTTCATGTCGGGAAAACAAAGGCCGGATTTGTCGCGATGATGAACGAAACCGCGCGTAAATATGGCGCTGTTTCGAGCAACTTCGTTACGCCACACGGTCTTCACGATCCGAGCCATTATACGACAGCTATAGATCTTGCACTTATCACGTCAGCTGCTATGAAAAACGAGATTTTTGCCGAAATAGTTGCAAAAAGGTCTGCCGTTATCGGTTTCGGTGAAAATAAAAGACACATAATTAACAAAAACAAGCTTCTGAATATGTTGCCCGAAGCCGTAGGTGTGAAAACCGGTTTCACAAAAAAAGCCGGCAGATGTCTCGTTGCTGCAGCGAAAAAAGACGATGCTCTTTTCATTGTTGTAGTTCTGAATTGCGGTCCTATGTTCGAAGAGTGTCGTGATTTTTTGCGTTTTGCGATAGATAACTATTCTGTTTCGTGTGTAATCAGAAAAAATCAGGTGTTGGGAAGCCTTAAAATCGACGGTATAAGCGTTCCCGTTATAAGTCATGCGGAGTTCAAAACTCTCGAAAAACGCGGGGAAAACAGGGATTATCGTGTAGTTCTGACTGCTGAGAAAAACGAAAAGAACGGAGCCGTCGGCTTTTTTGAGGTAATTTCGGGTGAAAAGGTTGTTTTTAGAGGAGATCTTTTCCCTGTGTTCGGCTAAAATTAAGTTCGATTTATGATAGATTCGTTAAAATGACAACTCAAATCGAAGGCTGTTTTTGTAAATCGGATTCACTGATCGGCAAAAATCGAAATTACAACAAAAAACACTATATATTGTGTTAATCTTAGGAGAAAAGCACAATATATAGTGTCCGTGGCGTACCATAAGGGATTCGAACCCCTGACCTTTTGGTCCGTAGGCTCTCAAAATCACTGTTTTTTAGGACCGTTTAGAATTAAAAATTTACATATAATTATGCTTATTTTTAAGCAAATTTCAGCCTATTAGAACGAGTTTTGTTTATTTTTTAAGTTTTTTAATCCTATTCGTAAATAAAAGTCAACAACTAAAAACAAAGGTCAAAAATTCCAAAATACTGCACGTTTATTAGAACATCCATTAGAAAAAAAAACGGTTGTATTTATTGTTGTGTATTATTTATATTGTGATATAACTTTATGGACACTATTAAAATTAAAGAGAAAAGTGTATGAATCGTGTTGAAACATACTCTTTTTTGTTATTTGTTGATTTTATACCGTAAAACAGATGAGATAGCCTAAGTTTTGCTCCGCATTTGCTTCCAAAGTTTTTTCCCGCTACGGCGGGCGATATTGATTGTAATTTGTCATTATTTCACCTCCAGAAAGACGACAAAAAAGCCGCTGATATTTTTTCTATCACCGACTTAAAAGTTAGTATTAAGTTTCTATTTTTGTTACATAAAACGCCTCCGATTTGTATCCGCAGACAAAAAAATCCGTGCGATTTCGGTTGCCTTTATAGGCTCGTTCTTCGCACGGATTTTAATCCCGATTATTTAATTTTTAGTCGATTTTATCTGAAAAATCGCCCAACAACAAAACCCACGCCGAAATCTCTCTTTTTAACGATTTCAACGCCCGTCGCGGTAGTTGCTATATTTTTAGCAGCCCTATGGCAAACGACGGTAATTATCCTTTCCGAGTCCACAAAGGGGAACAGAGAAATCGGGCAACATCTTCACGCCCGACAACGCCTTTTCTTACGGCGCAATGCTTGACCTTATATCAAACCAATTATAGTATAACATACGAACATTTGTTCGTCAAGTGTTTTTTGACTCTTTTTAGAATATCACACAACGCAAGAAGTTTAATTTTTTGTGTGTCGTTTCCCATAATTTCTCCCGATTTTAGAAATAGAGCCGTCCGCATTTACTACGAACGGCTCGTTGTTATTATTTCATCTTATTTTTTCTTGGTGAACATTGCTTTGATTGCTGCGATTAAATCTGCAAAAGTCTTTTTCTTGACTGCGAACCAAAGAACGGCAAATCCGCCGATTCCTGCAAGCAGAACCGAACCGATTGCGATACCCGCAATTTGTCCGCCCGAAAGTCCGTCCTTTTTAGCAGGCGGGGTGATTTCGCCACCTCCCGAAGGCATATCGTCATACACAGCCGTAAGGGTTTTTTCTCCCGTTACGTTAAAGGTATAACTCTTATCGGTGCTGACAATTTTTCCGCTTGCGTCCTGCCAGCCTTTGAATACTTTGCCTTCCGCAGGCTCATTTGCCGTTACGGTAACGCTTTCGCCTTGCGTATATACTCCTGCGCCCGTTCCGCCTTCGACTTTGATTTCAACCGACGGAGCATCGCTTACATCTCTGAAATGCGCCTTGATTTCAATCTCTCTTGCAGGCATTACAAAGGTTGTTTTAGAACTTGTCGCGCTTACAAACTCAATGGTTACGCCTGCCGTTTCGCAAGTCCATTTGTCAAATACTTTGCCCGGTTTAGCAGGATTTGCGGTTATGGTCACGGTTTCACCGGCTTTTGCAACTTCTTTGTCTTTCGTGCCGTCCACAATAACTATACCGTACTTTGTAACTCTCAAGTAGGTAGCCTTAAAGGTTACGTTACCTGCCGGCATTTGGAACTTGATTTCCGTTTTGGTTAAGTCCATACCCGTGGTGTCAAGTCCCGTAACTTCCCACTTGTCAAAGTGCTCATCGGCATCGGGAGCATTTGCCGTTACGGTGACTTCTGCCTGATAGGTTGCCATATCCAAGGTGGTTGTTCCGTTTTCGACGGTGACTTGGTAAACAACGTCTTTGTACGTTGCTTCCATTGTCACGTTACTTGCAGGCATTTCGAAAGTAACCGTTGATTTTGCCAAATCTTCGTCGGTCAAAGTAATTCCCGTAACAACCCACTTATCGAACTCTTTTCCCGTTGCAGGCGCATTTGCGGTGATAGTTACTCTTTCGCCATATATGGCTTCTGACATATCTGCCGTACCGTCATTTACAGTAATAGTGTACCCTATATTTGCATAATTTGCGAATGCCGTTACGTTGCCGGCAGGCATATTGAAAGTAATTTCGGTCTTTGTTGTGTCTGCAACCGACACTCCTCTCAAAGTCCAAGCTACAAATCTCCCGCCAACACCCGGAGCGTTTGCGGTAAGGGTAACGCTTTCGCCGTATTTTGCTTTTGCCTTATCTGCCGTGCCACCGATTACGTTAACGGTGTACTCGATGTCTTCGTAATTTGCGGTTGCGGTTACAGCATTTGCAGGCATATTAAAGGTGATGCTTGTTTGGGTTGTATCAAGACCGGTTATTCCATCAATCGTCCAGCCTGCAAATCTTTGTCCTGTCGTCGGTGCGTTTGCGGTGATTGTTACGCTTTCGCCATATTTCGCCTTCGCCTTATCTACCGTACCACCGTTTACGGTAACTGTGTACTCGATATCTTCGTAATTTGCAGTTGCCGTTACGTTGCCGGCAGGCATATTAAAGGTTAGACTTGTTTGGGTTGTATCAAGACCAGTTATTCCATCAATCGTCCAACCTGTAAATCTCTTTCCTGTCATCGGTGCGTCTGCCGTAATGGTTACGCTTGCGCCGTATATTGCTTTTGCCTTATTAGTCGTACCACCGTTTACGGTAACGGTGTACTCTATATCTTCGTAATTAGCGATTGCGGTTACGTTGCCGGCAGGCATATTAAAGGTAAGGCTTGTTTGGGTAGTATCAAGACCGCTTATTCCCTCAATCGTCCAACCTGTAAATCTTTCACCAACACCCGGAGTATTTGCAGTAAGGGTAACGCTTGCGCCTTCTTCAAATTCACCACCTCCTGTACCACCTGTTACACTTACGTTATATTTCACTTCTCTATAGGTTGCTTTGATTTCAACTGCATTTGCAGGCATATTGAAAGTGATTTCCGTTTTGGTTAGGTCCATACCCGTCGTGTCAAGTCCTGTTATTACCCACGTATCAAATACTTTTCCCGTTGGAGCGGTGTTTGCCGTCACCTTAATAATGTCGCCATATTGCGCATATCCTACTGTGTCTTCACCTTTTTTAGCCACACAATCGGTAACCAAAATATTATAGGACGCTTTTACATAATTGTAATAGTACGTTACTGTTTGACCACTACCGCTTACAATTTGATTTAGACCTTCTACTCTGCTAAGTGTATGACCATAAAGCGATGGAGCAGCCGTCCAATTAATGTAGCTTCCTACCGCAAGAGGTATTACGGCTTTATTTGCATTAGGCATTGGAGTTCCGTCCTCGAACTTGTACTCAATATTTATGTTTGCATAAGTTTGAGTTTCGGTGTTGTCGTTAGCAAGAATATTTCCGCTTTTGTCTGTTACTTCAAAAGCGACATAATCGCCGTGTTTTAAGTCAGCATCAAGTGGGATTTGGTAAATGAGTTCACAATTTTCCAATCCCGAATTCATATTGCTACCTTCATAACTCAAAGCACCCTTTGGCCAGAACTTACTCTTTTCGCTCCATACAGGAATAGTAAAAGTTTGCGTTGCTTCTAATCTTTGTCCGCCGGTCGTAGTTGCAACGCTTCCATCAGCATGCTTTATCCACAATTTCATAGTAACATAGCGCTGTGTTGTGTCCGAAAGATTTTGAACAATGGTGCGGAGTTGAATTTTCTCGCCCGCCATACTCGTGTTGAATTTATTTTTATCAGTGCCACTTAGCAAAACACCTTTGCGATAATTTTCAAAATAATAATATCCGTTATATGTCGTATCCGCAAAGTCTGACGGCTTAGAATACTGCCCGGTATATTTCTTGACTTCGGGGTCGGCAACATAGAGGCTCTTGCCGTCTATGAGTTGCGACATTCTCTTGCTGCCTTGCAACTTACATACTTCACAGAATTGATAGGTGGTATCACGCATAAGGCATTCGTAACTTGAGTTGTAAGCATTGCCATAGCCTAACGCATTACATGTATAAGTTTTTCTGAAACCTAACAACTGTTTCCACTTTACGTTGTTCGGGTCGTGAGTGTGCGCCACGTTTAATGACGTAAGATCTGTTTGTTGCGTAGTACTTGACATGTACTCATCGCCAAGTTCTAGCAACCCGTGACCAAGTTCGTGCGTAAAAGTCTTTTGCGCACGTGCGCTATCAGCCGGAGTTACAAGATAATGAATACCTCTTTCATAATTTCTATGCGAACCACCAAAATCTTGAGTCGTATTGACTAACACAGCAAACTGATTGATATATTTATGCACATAATAAAATGGTTCATATTCACTAAGAGGGCTATTATTACCAACCCAATAAGATGAATTTGGATCGGTTTTTTTAGGAATATGCGCATCGTGAATTTCCTCAAGAAATGCAGGTCCAATACAGCGTTCGAAAATATGGTTTTTACTAATACTCTTGCTTAGTCCAATCATCGGACCGCTACTTTTATCAATAACCACGTCGAAAAACGTACTGTCACCACTATTAAAGCTAGACTCTGACGCCGTACAAAGTGCATAGACGTTGAAACGGTCGGCATAACTACGATATGGCTCGTACTGCATTGCGCCCTCCCATACCTTTTTGACGTCATTGATAAATTTTTGTTGCTGACTTTTGGTATAACCCTCGCCACAAAAGAGGATTACCATATTCTCTGTGTCACTTCTTGTCTTTTGAATGGTATAAACCGGGATGGTAGGATTAGCATACTTGCCGTCGCTCGAATACCACGGACCAAGTGTAAGATTTAGGCTTTGGTCAAGGCTTATATCCCACTCTTGATTTGGGTCCTCTTCCGGCTCGGCTACTGTATAGTCGTCCTCGATTTTGTCAGGTGCAGAGCCCACATAAGGATTGCTCGCACTACCATCGCCGGAGGTTGTTACATAATAGTCTGAGTCGAGATAAAACGCAGGTCTTACTCCCATATAATCCGTCATCGGATAATGTTTTTCAATAGAACCACTACTTTCCACATAGCGCATCAAATGATTACAACTGGAATAAGGCGTTCTAAGCCAATATGGCCACGCCATTCCTTGCTCATTTCTGCCTATATAATAATTGCCGAAATTTTTCCATACTGTATTGACTTGTTTAACGTCCAGTAGAAAAACCTTTTCGGTCGAGTTTTCGCCGTATGCGCTGTCGAAGTTATTTGCAACGTTCTCAATATCCCTATTAAACTCCAAGTCAGAGCGACCTTCGCCATCGTGAAATCCCAAATTGTATTCAGGGTGAGATACGATTGAGCGTTGAGTCACGTTCTTCATTGCAGCAATCTCGGCTTTGGAAAAGTCATTCAAAAATCCTGCCTTTTGGTCATAAGCATTTCCATTTACAGAACCTTCCCTTGGTGGGTTGCCACACAACCACTTCACTTCGCCCGCTACTGCCGTAGAGTTGAGCCAAGAACGCATATTACTGTCTTTCCAATAGTTGGAGCCACGGTTATCACGATTATAGTTGCGACTGTGCGATTTAGAACGGTTGTTGTCGTTGGTCTTAGCGTCATAAGGAAGTGTGTCGATTACGTTGTCTGCAAGCATAAGAGCCCCTTTCTCATCGATACTTACGCATCTCCAAACAATATCTTTGCCATTGTACTTACCAAGGCTTATATAATTTCCTAACTCTACTTGCGTTGTCGTTCTTGTTCCGTTTTCTGTCTTAACGCCTTGAGCGTTCACGACCATTTTATATTTTGCAATATCATCGATTGTATGTGTTTTCATTGCTTCGCCACCAAAAATAGCAAGAATGAACATCATAGCAATTATTAAAGCAATGCTTGTTTTTTCAAAATATTTTTTCATTATGTTCCACCTCCTTCGATATCCCTTACAGCCATCAACAACTTGCCGACTATCTCAACGTGGAACGCAGTGCGCTTTGCAACGAGCTTTCCAAAATGCAGAAAGACGGTATTATAAAATACGAAAAGAATCACTTTGTCGTCGATGATTCCAAAGTGTTTTGATGCTTTACCGCAAAGCAATGTTTTCCACATCCGATTCGTCGAGTTATATCATTTCTGTCCGGCGGTTATAACTTTCTTTTAATCCGTGACCGTGCCGTATGTCCAGTCGTTTATGCCGCCGAAATCATAGACGCTTACGTAACCGAGATTTACCAACTTTCTTGCCGCCTCTTCGCTTCTTCTTCCGCTACGGCAGTACACAAGAATAATTGCGTTTTTGTCGGGAAGATTTGTGGGAAGGTCGCTGCCTATCGTTTCGTTTGGAATAAGCACGGCGTTTTGAATATGCCCTTCGTCATACTCGCTTTGCGTGCGGACGTCCACAATTACGACTTCTTGCGTATTCATCATTTCATATGCTTGCTCGGCGGTTATTTTGCGATATTCGCCTACTCTTTCCCAGCTATAATTATACCAGAACGCCATTACTTGCGACTGAACGGCGTCCTTCGTTGCCCTTTGCCTTACGAGGAAAACAAAGCCTTTCACCCGCATTGCATCGTTTGGTATAAACTCCCAGACATGGGATTCTTGCAGATTCAGCATTGAAGTCCACCCGTACATCGAAGGTTTTCCTTCGGTTTCTTCCCGTTCCAAAAGATCACAGTCAACGGACTTTCCTCCGTCATCATGGTTTTTCAGATATCTTTCGTTGTACGGTATCACCTTGTATTCCAGCCCGAAACCTGCAACCGTTGCTTTTTCCTCTTCGGTCAATTCCCTTATATAATGGCGGTACATTTTCTCGCTCTCGTCCCAAGCACTTGCGGGAACGCCTATTTCCACAATGCGCGGATTGCTTTTGTGGTAATAAAACACGAACTTTTTTTCGTCTTGCGTTTCCGCATCGTCAGAGAACCGAAAGCCCGAAGAATCAACGTCTCGGCTAAACCGACTAATAGGAAGAGACCAGGAAAGCGCATTTTGCAGTTTCGATTTCAACGTATATGTCTTTTGCTCGGATTCGGCGCTCGGCTTGTAATAGTAATTTTCCGGTGTGCGGGCGGATACGTTTATAGTCGTCCCCGGCTGAATATGCAACACCTCTCCTTCTGTCAGATATTCGGTTATTTTTTCTTCTTCGCTTTTCGTAGAGAGAAAAGCGTAAATGCAGTTTCCCGGATTTTCCTCGGACTCCCGCCAAGAAAATCCACGGCACCACTCGCCACCGTTTATGGAAAAATGCATTTCTTTTCCCGCATCTTTATCTTTTAAGTAATCGCCGAGATTTCCCACTTCGGCATAGACCATTCCCGTATGGTCCTGCCAGATATCTTCAATCGTCGGGGTTATCTCTCTGTCCTTCAGTTTTCTTTGGCACGCGGAAAGCGTTGCAAACGCGCAAATAATCAGTACGATTGCCAGAGCAAGACTTAAAACTCTCTTTTTCATAACTAAAACCTCCGTTTATTACTTTTATTATTTTTTCTTGAATACTGCAAACAAGTCGGGAGAGGATTTCTTTTTAATTGACGGAACAATAAAAACCGGAGTTATTTAAGATAATACGTTATCGTTCCGCTCGTTTCGTCCACGCCATTCTTAAATACTGTCTTGCTATCGTTTATTTTCCGTCCGTCCACCATATACGTTATACCGCCGATAAACTCGGTGTGGATATTGACGGTGGTAAGGTTTTCGAACAGAACGCAATTCTCGCTTAAAAACTCGACGGTCGACTTGCCATTGGGCCGATGCACGTTAAGGGTGGTCAAAGCATATCCCGTCAGATTGTCCTTGTTCGCTCCGAAAATGCCTATTATATCGGCGTAGCTGTCGTAAGGCAAAGTAAGTTCTATAAGGTTTTTACAGCCTGCCAAAGCGTAATTTTCTATTTTCGTTATCGTTTTCGGGAAGGTTATTTTTTCCAAATTACTCAGATTCGCGAAAGCATACGAAAAGATTTGTTTATATCCCGACGGGACGTAGATATATTTTATTTTCGCCTTGTATTCTTCGCCGAGCGCGTCGAAAACTCTATCGAGGACTCCCTTTACGTCGGATTCGTTCGGATAACCGCCTCTCGACGGCAACCTTATTCTTCCGTCGTTGTCGTCGATATATTTCTTTACGTCGGCTGTTTTTTTGTCGTTTATCCCTTTGATTGCCCAACCGCCGAGATATGTCGAGGAGTACGTAAAGTAAGAGGACGGCATCTCTTTCACGTTACCGCAACCTTCTCTCGTACACACGAAAGTCTCTGCGTCGTAGTCGTGGCGAGGTTCGTACCAACTATCTATTTCTTCGCCGCAAAGGGTACACGATACCGTCGCTTGTACGGTGCAGTTTTCGGCGTTTCTTTCGCCGTATACGGCGGCTCCTCTTTTATGATTGTACGGAACCACGGGAATAGTTTCCGTCGTACGCCTGTTGCAATAAAGACACTTTTTCGCGTCCACGCCCGTAGACGAGCAGGTGGCTTCGACGAAAAATTCTGCGTCTTTCTTCATACTGTGCGACTGCGTCTTATAAAAAACGTCCTTATGGCACCTTGCGCATTCTCTATACGCATAATAACAGTAGTTTTCGTCCGAATTATCCCTATAATCGTACTTTATTTCCGTACCTTCGGGGAAAGAATGATAGAGCCTTTCCGTAACCTCGGTCTGCGTTTTTCCGCACACGGAACAAACGCGCTTAACATAGCCCGGCTCTTCGCAGGTGGCTTCTTTCCTTTCCGTCTCTTTATAGTCATGAGAAGTCGTCCCTAACTTCTCCGTCTCTTCGTAATCGCAAAACTTACATTTTTTTACCCTCTCGCCGTTGTCCGTACAGGTGGGTTCGACTTTTATCTCCCACCCCCTTAATTCGTGCGATTTCTGCGGAATAACGCGTTCTTCCTTAACTCCGCATACGGAACAAGTCTTGCTCTCTTTGCCTTTCTTTACGCAAGTCGCCTCCTCTTCTATCTCCGCCTCGCCGAACGTATGCTGTTTTTTAGGTAAAACAAATCCTCTTTTTTCATATCCGCAAACGGAACATACTTTTTTCCCCTCTCCTTCTTCAGTGCAGGTGGGGGCTTTTATTTCCGTTATCTCTCCGAATTCGTGACTGCTTCCGCAGCCGCTATTTCCCAAAAAGTTGCACGCAGAAAGGACGGCTGCTACACACGCCGCTATCACAACGGTTATAAAAATAAAAATTGTTCTACGGTTCATTTTATCTTAATTAATCCTTTATACTCGGTTTCTTTTACGCACTCTGTAAATAACAAAAAAGCAAGGCTTCGTTCCCGACGCTTCGCAAACTTTTTTCTTTCGGCACACCTCTGCAAAGACGTTCGCCGCTTTTTGCGCTCTATTCGGGGCGTAGATTAGTCGGTGCGTTTCGCACAAGTTGCCGTGTTTTTCTGTCTGCACGTGTCGGGAGCAATCGCCTTGCTCCGCTTGCTTGTTATTGATTATTATATCTTGTTAGTATGTGGCTTTATCGCCTTTCTTGTCCAATCTTTTGCCTGTAAATTATGCCTCTTTTCCGTTCGGTTTTTCAACCGCTTTCTTTATCTTTATGGATATATTATACCATATTTTGGCGTGAATTTCAACCTATAACGACCGATATATTGTGAAATATATAAAATCATCTCTTTGTTCTGTTTTGAAACATTTATGAAAGAATGTCCGACTTTTTTATTTGTTATAAAACACAGGCTCTAAACATTACAAAAATTGCGGTTCGACACCATTCAGAGAATGCCGTCAAAAAATTTTTGAAGAATTTTTGCGAAAAACGATAAAAGTGGTTTACTTTTTACCCCTGCTTATTCCCCGATAGGTGTAGGGATAAAATTTTTAACCGCACAGGAGACCAAAACAAATGTTAGTAAAAAAAGAAAAACTCAAACGCTTTTTGGAAACAAAAAATCTGTTCAAAGAGAAATTCGCCGCCTTGCATAGCGGTTTTACACGGCTCGCCTTTCATCACGATACAAGCACAACGAGTAAATTTGTACCCGATTTGTTCGCGCCGCGTTCCGCTGTCGATAGAACCCATTTTGTTGACTTCGACAAAATGGTCGGAAACATATTCGGGCTATGACAATTATTGAGTGTTACCAATATAAATTCGGACCAAACTTTGATTTGAACTATCAATAAAACTGACCCAAAAAAGGATAAATCAAACCTGTTTTTCCAAGCAGGATAAGGTGTGATTCAGTCGGACTTTTTCCGCCCGAAACACACGTTTCAAGACAAGCGGGATACCCGCTTTCTTTTTCAACAAAACTACGGTTTTTATAATACAAACACAGGAGGAATTTTGCCTATGAACGAGATGTTTAAGGACTACCCCGACGTAGTAAGCGTCGGACAATTAAAAGAAATGCTGCAAATCGGGCAAGTTCTCGCTTATAAACTCGTAAAGGAAGGAGAAATAAAATCACGCAAGGTCGGGCGTGAATACAAAATACTTAAATCAACCGTTATAGAGTATTTGTCGAGAGGTTGTTCGCAATGGAACTAAAAGGAACTTTGCAATCTAAAAAAGGCTACTTATATGCGGTAATCGGTTATAAAGACGAAGCGGGGAAACAAAAATACAAGTGGTATGCGACGGGCTTAAAGGAGCGCGGGAACAGAAAGGAAGCAAAAGAAATTCTTGCTCAAAAAATACGGGAATTTGAGGAAGAACAGACAAGTTTTATCAACAAACTTAAAAACCGTACAAAGCCTAAAAACGTAGATAAAGCGGAAGCGACTATGCTGTTTTCGGATTATTGTCTGAAATACGTAGAAAGCAAAAAATCGGAATTATCTCCGTCCGTATATAGTCTATACTTAAAACACTACATAAAACTTTTTAAGTCGTATTTCGACCCGAAAAAACTACGGTTAATCGATATTACCGAAAAAGAAATCAATGATTTTTATGAAGACAGGTTAAAGCACGGAGTTAAAAGGATAACTCTTAAACATTATAATTGTGTGCTTCGCCCTGCTTTAAGACAGGCATACAGAAACAAACTTATTCCGGATAATCCGTTTGATTTTATAGATTCTATTAAGAAAGAAAAAGCAACTATGTCCTTCTACGATAAAAACGAGATGAAATCGTTCTTTGCGGCAATAAAAGGACACAAACTCGAAATACCGTTTATTCTGGCTGCTTATTACGGATTTCGTCGGAGCGAGGTTTTAGGACTTCGTTGGAGTGCAATCGACTTTGAGCATAAACTGATAACCGTAAATCACAAACTGCTCGTCGTTGACAAAGAAGTTATTTTAACCGACGATTTGAAAACCGAAAAAAGTCATCGCACCTTTGCAAACCAAAAGAAAATTATGCGGTTTGTAGAAGAAAACTTCACGTTCCGAAATCTCGGTATCTTCATTTGTTTAAGCACGGGCATTCGTATCGGCGAAATATGTGCTTTAACTTGGGACGATATCGACACAGACAACGGGGTTATATATATCAGGAAAACAATTCAGCGGATTTATATCCGTGAAAACGGCATCAGACACACCGAATTGATGATAGATACGCCTAAAACCGCCACTTCCATTCGGGATATCCCGATGACAAAGGATTTGCTGTCGGTCTTAAAACCGCTGCGCAAGGTCGTAAACGATTCGTTTTTTGTGCTTACAAATGATTCAACGCCGACAGAACCGCGCACGTACCGAAACTATTACAAAAAACTACTTGTAAAATTAGATATTCCACCGATAAAATTTCACGGCTTACGCCATAGTTTTGCAACGCGGTGCATAGAAAGCCATTGCGACTACAAAACAGTCAGCGTTATTCTCGGACATTCAAATATCAGCACGACATTAAATCTTTATGTACATCCGAACTATGAGCAAAAGAAAAAGTGCATAGATAAAATGCTACGAGCGTTAAAGTAAAAATGCTCACGTTATAAAACTTAAAGCGAAAATCCGCACCTCAAAATACGGACAAAAACGGAAACTATCTATAAAGATAATTAGCAGTAGCGAAGGTAAAACAATAGTCAAGAACAATAAAAATAACCGCCGCTCCTGCATGAATGTTTTTAATTTTATTAGAACTTTTATTAGAACAGAGCCGTTTTCGGCATTTTCGAGCATTTTTGGAAGTAGCATAAACACCCCGTTTTGTTCTAATAAAAATCGCAAAATTTTATTAGAACAAACGCTAAGGTAAGCACAAAAAGACCTAAAATGAGTAAAAAACAGCCCAAAACGCTTGGTTTTGGGCTGTTTTTGGCGCACCATAAGGAGTTCGAATCCCTAGCCTTCGGTTCCGTAGACCGACGCTCTATCCAGTTGAGCTAATGGTGCATATCGATTATTTAGTTGTTTTCGCCTTTGGTTCCGTAGCCAAACGCTCTATCCAGCTGAGCTAATGGTACAAGCCGCCCGAAGAAACGTTTCCGTTCCTTCAAGCTTAGCAATTATAATACTTTGATTTATGTTTGTCAAACGTTTTAAGCGAAATGCGGAACAATTATTTCCGTTTTGTTTAATCCGTAAAAACCTGCGCAAAAAGACCGTTATTTTGCGAAAACGGTATTTCCGCGGCAATCTACGGCTACGATTACGGGCAAATCTTTGACTTCGAGAATTCTGAGGGCTTCCGCGCCGAGGTCTTCGTAAGCGACGAGCGTGGCTTTCGTTACGCACTGCGAATAAAGCGCGCCGGCTCCGCCTATTCCCGAGAAATAAACCGCGTGATGACGGACGATGGAATCGACGACTTCGGGCGAGCGTATGCCCTTTCCTATCATAGCTTTGACGCCTGCGTCGAGCATTGCGGGCGTATACGGGTCGCATCTGTAAGAAGTGGTGGGACCGCAGCTTCCGATGACCTGCCCGGGCTTGCTGGGACACGGACCTACGTAATAAACGGTAGCGTTCTCAAGTTCTACGGGCGGTTTTTTCCCGCTCTGAAGGCATTCTACGATACGTTTGTGAGCCGCGTCTCTCGCCGTAAAGAGAGTTCCCGAAAGCAAAACGCTGTCGCCGGCGCGAAGGTTTTCTATATCCTCGTAAGAAAGAGGAAGACTGAGCTTTTTGACCATATTATCCTCCTTAGATTTCGGTAGTGCGGTGTCTTACCGCGTGGCACTGAATATTGACGGCGACGGGAAGTCCCGCGATATGAGTGGGGTAGGTCAGAATATTGACCGAAAGAGCGGTGGTTTTTCCGCCGAATCCCAACGCGCCTACTCCGAGAGCGTTGATTTCGTCGAGAAGTTCGGTTTCGAGTTTTGCGATTTCGGGATCGGGATTATGAACGCCCGTGCCGCAGAGAAGAGCCTGTTTTGCGAGAATAGCGCATTTTTCCATCGTTCCGCCTATGCCGATGCCGACGATGACCGGAGGACAGGGATTACCCGAAGCGACTCTGACCGTTTCGACTACGGATTTCTTTATGCCGTTTATTCCCGCGGCGGGAGTAAGCATATAAAGCTTGCTCATATTTTCGCTTCCGAAGCCTTTCGCGAGGAAATGAACTCTTACCTTATCGCCCGGAATTATCGAATAATGTATAACCGCGGGAGTATTGTCCTTGGTGTTGATTCTCGTGAGCGGGTCGAGAACGCTTTTTCTGAGATAACCGTCGCGGTAAGCGTCGCGCACGGCGTTATTGACGACCTCTTCGAGATAACCGCCTTCGATGTGGGCGTCCTGACCGATTTCGATGAAAACGACTGCCATACCCGTATCCTGACACATAGGAAGGTCCTTTTCGGCGGCGAGTTTATGGTTGCCGATAATAGTGTCGAGCGCAAATTTCGAGGTAGGGTTGGTTTCTTTCGCACACGCTTTTTCGAGAGCGCAGAGCGTCGCCTTATCCTCGTGGGAAGTGCAGTAAAGCGCGGAGGAATATACCGCGTCGTAGATTTCTTTGGAATTTATGATTCTCATGATTCACCTCCGGTGTCAGCCGACATTATAGCACCTTCGAGGATAAAAAGCAAGGGAATTATGCCCGTCCGATTCCTTGCAATAACCTTTCTTTTATGGTATAATGTTCCCTATGAATAAAACGAACGAAAAAAGACGGTATTTGCCCGCGTCTGCGGTTTTCGGGGCTTCCGAATGAAGTTTTTCGTGATTTCGAGCGGAAGCAGCGGCAACTGCTGTTACATAGAAGAAAACGGCAGGGCGATTCTCATAGATTGCGGAGTATCTCTCCGGACGATAAGCGTAAGTTTAGCGGAATACGGAGAGGATATAAGCAAAGTTAAATCTATTTTAATAACACACGAGCATAATGATCATATAAGAGGTCTCGGAACGGCTGCCCGCAGACTCGGAGCGGAGGTGTTCGTTCACGAAAAAACGGCTGCGTACATATCGGAGATTCTCGGGAAGGAAAAAGGAAGTTGTAAGCTTACTTCGTTTTCCGAAGAATTCGAAACGGCGGGATTCGGAGTGGAGTTTCTTCCGCTTTATCATGATTCCTCGTTCTGCACGGGATACAGGATAGTCGGAAAGGAAGGAGTCTACGTTTCGCTGACAGATACGGGTATACTTCCCGAGGGCGCGGAGGATTTCGTACGGAACGCGGATACGCTGCTTCTCGAAAGCAATTACGACGAAGATATGCTCGTGCGCGGAAGCTATCCGACGGCTCTGAAGAGGCGCATATCCGGTAAAAACGGGCATCTTTCCAATCTTCAGGCGGCTGCGATGCTCGCCGGATGTCCCAATCTCAACGTCGGAAGAGTCATACTCGGACATCTTTCGGAAAACAACAATTCTGCCGAGCTTGCTTTCGACGCGGCGGAAAAGACTCTGAGTGCGGAGGGCGTTACCGAAGGCAAAGACATAGGTCTCGAGGTTATTCCGCACGGAAAAAGGAGAGTGATGACCAATGTACGATTCAGATAGGCTCCTTGTAGGAGCGAAAAGGAACTCTTATACGGTTTACGACGCAATGTTCGTATTCGGGCTTGCTTATATAGCCGCGCAGGTTTTCGGAAGTATGGGACTCATTGCTTTCGACAGCGAAATAGTCTCGTCGGTTATGATACAGGCTGCGTTTTTCCTGACCGTATGCGCCTATTCGTCCGGAAGAGGCATAAATATGCGTCAGGCTGCGAAATATAACAAATGCAACCCCGTATTTATACTTCTTGCGATCGCGGCGGTGCCTTTTGCGCTGGCTCTCGTGTTGCCGCTCACCGACTTATGGCTCGGGTTTCTTTCCCTTCTGGGTTTGAATCCCGATACTGCAGGCTCCTCCGAATCGTATTCGGTATTCGGCTGGGTTATCTATACGATAACCGTTTCGGTCGGACCTATGCTCGGAGAGGAGGCTCTTATGAGAGGAGTCGTGGCGAACGGTCTTGCCGATAGGAAAAGCAAGCTTTTCGCGATTTTCATAAGCGCGGTTCTCTTTACGGCTCTTCACGGAAACGCGGTTCAATTCGTAAATCCTTTCGTTTCGGGCGCGATTATGGCTCTTCTGATGTTTAAGTCGGGCAGTATTCTCCCCGGAATGATAATGCACTTCACAAACAACCTTCTCGTTACGGTTATCGGTCTTACGTGCGACGCGCAGGTGAGCGGATTTATATCCGATAACGCTCTGTGGGTTGCGCTGGTCGGAGCAATCGGACTTGCGGCGATAGTTTTTGCCGTTATAAAACTCGGAAGAACGGTGAAGCTTACCGAAAAGCCCGTAAAGGAAGACTGTTCTCTTCCCGTTCCGGAAGAAACGCCGCCCGCGCTCAGGTTCGCGTACGCCGAATGTTTCGCGATCAACAGAAGACACGAAAGACGCTCGAGAATCGTTTTCGTGTTGGCTTTGGCAAGCTGTGCGATTAGTTTCGCGCTCTCGCTCTTTATTTAAACGGACTATGTATAAGATTAACGTTATAGCCGTAGGCAATCTCAAGGAAGATTACTTTATAGCGGCGGCAGAAGAATACAAGAAAAGGATCGGAGGATTCTGTAAACTGGAGGTTTACGAACTCGACGAATACAAATTGACCGACGAATCTTCTTCCTCTATAAGAAAAGCGTTAAGCGAAGAGGGAAAGAATATTCTGAAAAAAGCGGGAAGCGGAAGGATTATTCTTCTCGATATAGCGGGCAGGGAAACCAGCAGCGAGCAGTTTTCTTCCCTTATGACGAGCGAACTGGATAAAGGCGAAGTCAATTTCGTTATCGGAAGCTCTTACGGAGTATCCGACGAAGTCAGAAAGGCTGCGAATCTGCGGATTTCGCTCGGAAGAATAACTCTTCCGCACAGGCTTGCGAGGATAGTGCTTCTCGAGCAGATTTACAGAGGCTTTACGATTGCGGGCGGAAGAAGCTATCACAAATAGTTTTTTCCGAACGGTCGCGGGAACGAAGAGTTTTTCTCGGGTGGAGCTTCCTCCCTTTTAACGGGCGAGTTTTTTGCGTACGGGAGGCTCTTTTGACAGAAAAATGACAAAAATCGGGCGTTCTTATGAAAAACGACAAAATCCGCGCTCCGAAACTCATATTTGCTCTTCCCCGACTATGTAAATATTTGACAGGCGGCATTAAATGTGGTAGAATTACAGGAAATTCAACCAAAATATGGCAGGTCAAAATGAAAAAGCAAGACAATACGGTCTCTAATAATTACGAAGATTATAAAGCCAGAAACGAGGCGGCAAAGGCGTCGTCCGATTCGAAAGCTCCGCAGTTTACGCTGAGGTACCTTTTGGTATTCGGACTGACGATAGTGATGTTCATCTGTATGATGCTGCCCGATTTCAAGGCCTATATCTGGAGCGATTCGCTCGGCTGGCCTCGGTCGAAGGGACTCGTTTATTCGGGCAGCGTCTTTTCGCTGCTCAAGATGTTCGGAAACGAAGGCGGCTCTATCGATATGAGCGGCGGGACTCTTCAGGATATAGTCAAGGACAATCCCATTATCGATATGTTCCTTAACGGCTCTTCGGAATTCGAAGGAACGTTTTCGATAATCAAGATACTTACTATCGTTCTGGTCATAGAGCTTATTTTCGTCGCGGTTCAGTTCGTTCTTTCGATGTGCGCCTGCGTCGGAGCAAAGAAGCTTGACGTACTTATCAAAACGGTGTCTTTCGTGAATATAGCGCTCAGTATAGCCGCGGTGGTTCTTTCCGCGCTGATATACGTAAAGACTCCGTTGTTTTATCAGACGGTTTGTATGGTGGTCAAGTGTTCCTACGGTTCGATGGTCGTGCTTGCCGTTTCGATAGCTCAGGCTGCCGTGGCCTTATTCGTCAGGAGGTAGAGTATGAATACGCTTTTATCTCCCGAACAGTTATGGAACAGATATAACGATCCCGAAGCCGATCTGAACGTGCGCGTCGCAAGCCGCGGCGAAAACGAAGATTCGGTCACGGGACAGGTAATTATCGACGGAAGAATTATGGACGGCGCGACCGCGCGTATTTCTCTGAGGTATACCGCAGCCAAGGATAATCGTAATCTTCCCGCGGTGATTATTCTCGGACGTCCCGGAAAAGCCGTTTCCGAAGAAGAGCGCAGGTTTTACGCAACGGACGGTTTCTTTGCCGTGAGCGTGGACTATTCCGCCTGCGATCCGGAAAATCCTTCGGTTTATCCGGCGGGGCTGGGTTACTGTACCTTCGGCAACTGCGGAAGATACTACGATTTCGTAGACGCTTCGGCTGCCGATACGGTCTGGTTTAACTGGACGTATTCGGTGAGAAGAGCGATTCACTATCTTCTGACCGAAGAAAAGTGTCCGACGGTTTCGGTGGTTTCTTACGGAGACGCTTCGAAAATCGCGGCTATGGTTCTCGGGGTGGACGAAAGAGTCAGCGCGGGAGCCATTATTTCCGGAGCTATCCGCGAAAAATGCGAACCCGAAAAGTTGCCGGGAAGCGAAGAACAGGATGCTCAGTCGATTGCCGAATTTGCGGGAAGAGGCGAGGAGGAGGCTCTTCGTCGTCTTACCGGAATAGCGCCGCAGACCTATCTTACGATGGTAAAGGCTCCCGTTCTCGTTATGAACGGAACCAACAGCTTCACGATAGACGTGGCTGCTAACGAAGAAGCGGCAGGTCTTGTCGGGGAACTTTGCTCGATGGTTCTCGTTCCGAGGGGAATAGACGCCGTCGGTCCGAAATACTCCGAGTACGTCAGGAGATGGCTTTTAAAGCCCGAGAAACATATCCGGATTCCCGTCGAAGCTTTTCTCAAAGACGGAGAATTGTGCGTTAAAGCCGATCTCGTCGAGCTTTCCAGCGTAAGCGAAGTCAGACTCTTTTACAGGAGAGGCGATAAGAATCCTTCGGCTGCGAATTGGGTGGAAATCGCCGATACGGTCCATCTTTTCGATTCCTGCGAAGGTCAGTGCGAGGTCGTCGATCCCGACGAACCCGTGCTGTTCTTCTGCAACGCCGTGCGTATGGGTAAGCTTTTATCGTCCGAGGTGCACAGAGTCGTTCCCTCGGAACTCGGCGAAGTCAAATCCAACGAAAAGAGCAGGATTCTTTATAAAGGCAAGCAGGGAAGAGGGGAATTCGTTTCGCTCGATCCCACGAAGCCGCGGGATTACGCGTTTTACAGGGATAATCCGGTGTGCGCGGCGACGGGACCTTACGAAGTGGCCGGAGTTAAGGGCAGGTATCTTTCCACGTTCTGTCTGAACGATTCCAAATACGTTTTCGACGACGGAATGACTCTTAATTTCGACGTGTACTCAAAAAACGAAAGCGAACTTTCCGTGTATATAACGTCTATGTGGGGGACGAACGAGCAGTGCGTTTACCGCAACACTCAGAAACTCGTAGGCGGAGATCTCTGGCAGAAGATTTCTCTTCCCGTAAGCGAACTTAAACTGTTTTCGGGTAAAGCCACCGATGGCGGATTCAGGAGAATGCTGCTGTCTTTCTGCTGCGAAGACGAAATTATCGTCAACAACTTACTGGTGATTTGATTATGTCGGATGAAAAACGAACCGAGCTTAATATGATTCCCGACGGAGAAGAGAATCTCGGCAGCGACGATGCGGAGACGCTTTCGGGTAAGGAATCTCGTATCGCGGAAGAATCCGATTTTCCGGTCCCCGAAACCGAAAGTGAAGTTTCTTCGGAATCCGACGGCTCCAAGGAAACGATTACGGAAGAATCCGAGGATTCCGACGACGCGGTTGTTTGCGAATCCGAAGGGGCGGAAAATCCCGTGAATGCGCTTTCGGACGAAGATTCGGATAAAGAATCGGATTCCGCGCGTTTCGGTTCCGACGAAAACCCCGATTCCGGAAATTCTTCCGCTTCGGACGAAAAACGTAAAAAAGCGTCCAATATCGTCTGGTGGACGGTCATAGCTGTGCTCGTCGTCATCTGTGCGATGTTGTTTTACGGAAGAGCGGTCTATCACGACGCTTATGCGATAAAAGGTTCGTCGATGACGGTCAGATGGGTTGACGGGGGAGAGGAACATCTTTCTCTTTATACCGAAGGGAAGGTCGTTTACATCGATTCGGAAGAGGAGCTGAAACGAGGCAGCGTTATTATAGTGGACGACGCGGAGCGCGAGAATCATCCGCTTATCAAGCGTATAGTCGGGCTGGGCGGAGATAAGCTCTGGATAGAAGACGGCTATATATGCGTGCTTGAAAAAGGCGCGACCGAAAGTTACAGGATTACGGAAGCCGACGGCGCGCCGCTTAATCCCATAGAAAACGAAACGAAAGAAGGAGACCTTGCGGACAGGACGGAAGACGATCCTCTCGTCGTGCCGGAAGGATACGTATACTATGTGGGCGATAACCGGAACAACAGTCTGGATTGCAGATTTACGGGGCCGGTAAGCGTTTCTCTCGTCAGAGGAACGGTAAAGGGATTCGTTCCCGGATGGTATATGATCATACTGAGGATAAACGGGCTGGAAAGCAGCGGAAAATAGCTTTTTTCCTGCCGTTTGTCCACCAAAACGGACGGTAGGTGAAAATTATGAAAGATTTTATTATTTCTTGTGATCAGACCAGCGATCTTCCCGAAAGAATAAGGGAAAAGGTATCTACGGAAAAGATGGTATATATGCTCGATTCGGTCGAATTCGGCGGTAATACGGGCAGAGATATGACCATAGAAGAGTTTTATGCCGAGATGAGGAACGGCGCGGTTGCAAAGACCTCTCAGGTTACGGAGGAGGAGGCTTTCCGGTATTTTGACGAATTCGCGTCCGAAGGTATGGGAGTCCTGCATATTCCGCTTGCCGCGGCTCTCAGCACGACCAGCGACAATTGCCGCAAAGCCGCCGACAGAATCAACGAAAAATACGGCGAAACTCTCGTTTACAGCATAGACAGTCTTTCGCAGTCGGGCGGTCTCGGGCTTCTTATCACGCTCGCTCAGCTTAAGAAAGAATCGGGCGCGTCGCTTAAAGAAACTTACGAATACGCGGAGCGGATTAAATCTCATGTATGTCATTATTTCGTCGTGGATAATCTGACTTATCTCGCAAGAGGCGGAAGAATCAGCAAAGCAAGCGCGTTTCTCGGCGCGGTTATGCGTCTTAAACCCCTTCTTCATACCGACGAAATCGGAAGGCTCGTTCCGATCAGGAAGATTATGAGCCGCAAAAAGTCGCTTAACGCTCTCGTCGAAAAAATGGAAGAGCGTTTCAACCGCGAAAGCGATATAGTCTATATTTCGCACGGCGACTGCATAGAAGACGCGGAATACGTAGCCGGACTCATTCGCGAGAAATTCGGCTTAAATCCGGAAATCATACCGCTTTGCCGGGTAGTCGGCTGTCATAGCGGTCCCGGTACTGTCGCTTTGTTTTTCACTGCGGATACCCGCGTGGAGAACTGAGCTGTCTGAAGACGGAGGTAACAGTCATTAAAAAAGAATCGTCGCTTTTAACCGTAGGGCGGAGCCGCAAAGCGTTTCCGTTGATTTCGGTTCTCGTTCTGATCCTTTTCGCAGTCCTTGCGGGCTGCGACGGAATCGGTTCGATCAGACCGATGGATATCCCTGCCCGCGTGGTTAAGGGCGATTTTTTTTCGATCGGACTTACGCTCGAAGTCGTCTACTCCGGAAGAACGGAAATCGTTTATATAGACAGGGAGATGTTCGACGAAGATAATCTCGCTCTTCTCGAAACCGAAGGCGTTCACGAGGTGGAATTGAGTTTCGGAGGGAAAAAAGTCCGTTTTACGATAGAGATATTGCCTTCGGACGCATTTAAGGAGGGCAAGCTTTATTTCAGATTTCTGACCGGAGGAGAAACGGTCGTCTGCGGCTTCGAAGCGGAAGGAACGGAAGCCGCCCGTGCGGTAATTCCTTCGTCCGTAAGAGGTTATCCCGTAACGGGAATCGACGCGTACGCTTTTAAGAATTCGGCCGTGGCTTACGTATATCTGCCCGATTCGGTTTCTTATATAGGAAACGGAGCTTTTTACGGTTGCGCGAATCTCGAATACTTCCTTCTTCCGACGAGCGTAACGAAACTCGGAAGCGGTATCTGGGACGGCGGCGGGAAGCCCTATCTCAAAGTTCTCGAAGTCGAAAATCCCGACGTGAAATTTCCGAAGGACGTTTTTCTCGGTTGTTCGGACGAGCTTACGGTTTTCGTCGGTCGGGGAGAGCTTTACGGTTTTATAGACTCCGAAAAGAACGCGCGACTTAACGTTTATCCCGTTATGGAAACTCAGGAAATACGCGGTCAGATCCGGTGCGATTATTCGGAAGTTTCGGGAAAGGAAAGAGAAATCCGTTTCGGCGATGAGGATATATCCGTCGGCAATACCTATAAGCTTTATTGGGCGGTTATGCTTGGAATGAATCCCGTTCCGGAAAAGGATTCCGCGGCTGAAACTCTTTTAACCGAGATAAAACGCGCCGTCTGCGAAGCCACCGATCCCGACGCGGACGAAAAGGACAATCTTCTCGGAATTTACGAATATATCTGCCGCATTACGTCCGAAAACACCGACGTCGACGAAAAAACCGCGCTCAATCACGGAGCTTTTCTTCCGGAAGGAGTTTTTCTGGCTCGGTCGGCGGTCTGCGACGGATACGCGAAAGCCTTCAATCTTATGGCTCGTGCGGTCGGAATTATTTCCGAAAGGGCTTCGGGGTATTATACGGTAGGAAGCGGGAAGGTTTATCACGCCTGGAACAGGGTATTTTACGGCGGAGTCTGGTACGAAACGGACGTTTCCCGCGGAGATATTTACAGGGGATTGCTTTCCGACGGTCGGGAATATACGACTCACTTTTATCTTCTCTGCGGTGAAGGCGACAGCGAAAATGTTTCCACGGACGGACTCGGACCGCAGCTTTCCGGAAGACACGACTGGTATTCGGAAAGAGGACTCGTTGCCGGAAGCGACGAAGAGCTGAATGCGTTGGTTGCGGAGCATAGAGAGAAACTGCTTTCGGGCGGATACGTCGAAATTCATCTGAAAACCGGGATTTCTCCTTCTCATTCGCTGATGAAGATACTTTCGGTTGCGTTTTCGGCGGCGGATATAGAGGCGAATCCGGACGTAAGATTTCTTCTCAATCATCCGGACGGCGGCGGAGTTTATCTTATCGGAGCGGCGGAAACTTAAAACAAGGAACAAAATGAAAATCGATCTACACGTACACACAAACAGATCGGACGGAGCTTTCTCTCCCGAGGAAATAACCGATATGGCCGTAGCCGCGTCGATAGAGCTGCTTGCGATAACCGATCACGATACGATAGTCGGCTCCGAAGAAGCGACGGCTTACGCGGAAGGTAAACCGATAAGAATAATTCCCGGGATAGAGCTTTCGACTTACGCGGGAGACAGACAGGTTCATCTTCTCGGATACGGAGTCGATTTCAAGTCGTCGGTACTCGCAGACGCGCTCGAAGGACAGAAAAAAGCGCGGTTGGAGAGGAACGAAAGTATTCTCGGAAATCTCGCAAGGCTCGGAATGAAACTCGATTACGAAGAGGTCGCGGCAAACGCGTTGGGTACGATAGGCAGAAAACATATCGCCGAGGCAATGGTCAGAAGAGGTTACGTAAAAAGTATAAACGAGGCTTTCGGAGTATATTTGGGGGAAGGCGGAAAGGCTTTTGCGTCCGGAATACGCCTTAAACCCGAAGAGGGCGTGGAGCTTCTCGTAAAATCGGGGGCGGTCGTGGTTCTCGCTCATCCCTGTAAAATAAAAATGAACGCTCGGGAGCTTAAGGAATTCGTACTTTCTCTTAAGGAAAGGGGACTTTCCGGTATGGAAAGCGACTATTTTGCGCAAACTTACGAAAAACGGCAGGAGATGCGGAGAATTGCGGCAGGAGCTGACCTTTTCGTAACGGGAGGGAGCGATTTTCATTCTTTCGGAAGCGCGGTTGCGCTGGGAGAATGTAACTGTCGTCTTTCCGAAAGGGCTTTGAAGGCTCTCGGAGCGGGAAAATAATCCTCCGAAGTCCATTATCGGAAGCCGTACGCTCGGAGGAAGGAATGAAAAACGTATCGGATTTTAATACGTCGGTTATTCGCGCGCTCGGAATTCTGGGCGCGTTTTGTTTGTGTTTATTGGCATTTTCAGGTATTTTTTCGGGCTTTTCCGTTTGCGGATACGCAAATGCGGAAGAAACCGAGGCAATCCGTCTGATTTTCGTCTGCGAAGGTCGTAAATTCGTCTTTGAGCCCGACTATTCGGGGCTTTCCGAGGAAGAAAAGTCCGCGCGTCGTATTTACGACGAAAAAGGAAGAACGGAGCTTATCGACGAGATTCTGACGCTGATTCCCGATTCTGCGGCGGCTTTGGAATACGTCTTTTGCGGGCTCGGGAATTTTCTGGATAAACTTGATTCCCGTTTTTCGGAAAATCCCGTAAACGCCTTTCTTGCGTTCGGATTTCGGGGCGATAAAGCGGAGGCAAGACTTGTCGGCGGCAAAAACGGCAGAAAAATCGACAGGCAGGAGCTTTATAAAAGGCTGATAATGAAGCTTAAAAGCGAAGTTTATTCGGTAAAAGTGCCTTTTAAAACGCTTTATCCCACCGAAAACGACGAAAGCGTCCTTCGGGAATCTTTCGTTCGCGGAGAATTTTCGACCTACTGCAATACCGCGAACGAAAATCGCACGCATAACATAAGACTGGCTCTTTCGGCTCTTGACGGAATAAAGCTTGCGCCGGGAGAGATTTTTTCCTTTAACGGAATAGTCGGGGAAAGATGCGAAAGAAGAGGTTACAGGGTTTCAAAGGTCATAAACAACGGAGAATACGCGGAAGGAGTTGGCGGAGGAGTCTGTCAGGTTTCGACGACGCTGTATAACGCCGCGCTCGTTGCGGGATTGGAAATTACCGAAAGACACAGGCACACTTTAAGAAGCGGCTACGTCGAGGCGGGTTTCGACGCTATGGTAAATTACGGGGGCGCGGATCTGAGAATAAAAAACAGTACGGGCGGGAACGTTTATATACTGACCGATATGAATTCCGACGGAAGAATAAGAGCCGTGTTTTTCGGGATGAAGAATCCGTGCGTCATAACCCGTGAAAGCGTGCTTATAGCCGATTACGGAAAAGGAAGCGTAAGGACGGACAGCTATCTCGTTTACACGGAAAACGGAAAGGTAGTTAAAAGAGTAAAGATTCACGGCGATTATTATTATCCCAATCCGTCCCTTGCCGATTAAGCCCGTCTTATCGTCCGGCAAGCGCTTTACAATATTCGGGAAATAGTGTATAATTGGGGAAAATAATCGGGACGGCGGTAATCGAATATGTATCCTTTTTTCGCATTCGTCAAAAGAATGAAACACGTCAGGCGTTGGAGTCTTATGAGGAACGTTTCGGAGGAGAATCTTCTCGAGCATTCTCAGGAAACCGCGATGTTGGCTCACGCTCTCGCGGTCATAGGGAACGAGTATTTCGGTAAGAGTTACGAGCCCGAAAGAGCCGCGGCTCTCGCGCTTTATCACGACGCGACCGAAGTCGTGACCGGCGACCTGCCTACTCCCGTCAAATATCGCAACGACGAAATCCGTAAAGCCTATAAAGATATAGAGAAAAGTGCGGGAGAAGAGATTCTCGGTATGCTTCCCGAGAGAATGAGGAAGTATTATCGGGAGCTTGTTTGCGGCTGCGATTGCGTTGAATACGGGCTTATGAAGCAGGCGGACAAGCTTGCGGCTTATATAAAGTGCATAGAGGAAAGAGAAAGCGGGAACAAAGAGTTTCTGAGCGCGGAAAAAACCGTAAGACGCGAGCTTGACGATATCGCGGGCGAGGAAACGAGATTCTTTATAGAGAATTTTCTGCCCGCCTACGGACTCGACCTCGACCGACAGAAATAATTATGGAGATTGTAAGAGCGGAAGGACTCGGATACGCGTATCATTACGACGAAACCTTCGTTTTGAAAGACCTTTCTTTTTCGGCGGAGAGCGGAAAGATAACGGAAGTCGCTCTCGGATACGGGAAAACGACTCTTGCGAGGCTTTTGGGAGGGCTTCTGATTCCTTCCGAAGGGACGCTTCTTCTTAAAGGTCAGCCGCTGCTTTCCGTCCCGAAGGAAAAAAGAAATATTGCCGTAATATTCGAGGATTATGCTTTGATGAAAGGGACCGTTCGGGATAATCTCGCGTTCGGGCTTAAAGTCAGAGGCTTCGATAAAAGCGAAACGGAAAGAATAGTTGCCTTAGAGGCGGAAAAGTTTTCGCTATCGGATAAGCTCGACCTCAGCACCAGGAAGCTTTCCCGCATCGACGCTTTTATGACCGCTCTTGCAAGAGCCGACGCAAGGAAAATCGAGCTTCTCGTGCTGGATGACGTTTTTAAAGGCTTGGAGAAGGAAGAGAGGGAAACCGCCCGAAATACGGTCGAATCGTTAATTAGAGCGCATTCGTGCGCCGTGATAAATATTTCCGATAAAGGAGGAGAAAATGAATAATTTCAACGACGAAGAAAAACGAGCCGACGGTTTGTCTTCGGGAAACGACGCCGAAAATAAAGCGAAGGATATTTCTGCCGAAGAAAAAGGAAGCGTTTCGGATTTTTATTCGGAAGAATACGAAAGGAAGATGTCCGGGAATGCGGAAAGAAACCGTTACGAAGGTAATTCCGCAGGCGTCGGAAACGATTCCGCGAATCGCAGAAACGATGGTGGTAACGCAAACGGCAATCCTTACGGAGAAGCTTATAATAACCCCTACGGAGGAGCCTACAACAATCCTTACGGAGGTCGGAATAATAATTACAATAACGGTTATCGCGGAACTTATTATACGAATCCCGAAAATCTCGGACGCGGAAAGGCCGTTTACGACCGGACGCAGGCGGAATCCGTCAAAAAGCGCGAACGCAGCAAAATTATAACGGGCATAGTCTTCGCCCTGTTGATTTTCCTTGCTTTCGTAATAGGAATGAGTTGTTCCGGTTCGATGAACCGCTCTTCGATGTACAACGAGATAATGGACAAAATCCGTAATAACTATCTCTTCGAATACGACGAAGAAAAGCTCGATTATTATGCGGGGCTCGGTATTTCGACTCAGCTCGACGCCTATTCGAGAATCCTCGATCCTTACGAGTTTTACGAACTAATAAACGCGACCGATTCCGAGATGTTCGGTTTCGGTTACAGTCTGTCTGCGGACAATAAGTGGACGGTAACCACGGTCCTGACCGACAGTCCTATGGATTATGCGGTTTCCGCCGACGGAACGACCGTCGGACTTATGGAAGGGGACGAGCTTGTTTCCGTCAATAATACGTCCGTTTCGGGAAAAACGAAAGAAGAGCTTATAAGCCTTCTCGATACGGATAAGATAACCCGGCTCGTTATAAACAGAAACGGACGGACGATAACGTTCAACGATATCGTGAGAAGGCTCGTCCGCGCGCGTTACGTCGAATACTTCTTCGTCGGTCAGAACGGAGAAATCTCCACCAATATGAAGTATTACTTCGAGGAAAACGGCGTCGTTTATACGGATATGGACAACGGACAGGGAAACGTGAATATCTATCCCGATAAAATCACCGATCCCGAATGCTATCCGCACTATAGGAAATACGAGCTTGAAATCTTGAAAAACGCCGATAACGTCGGCTATATCAAACTCGATCAGTTCAGCTATACCGAAGAGGAAATGGTTTCGATGAAGACCACCGATTTCGACGCCGCGATGAACGCGTTCAGGCAGGCGTACGGCGGAAAAGGAAAGCTTATTCTCGACCTCAGGGGTAATCCGGGCGGCTATAATAACTACTGCCTGTCGGTTGCAAGTTATTTGACTTACAACGGAAATTCGGGCGAGAATCTCCGTATTTACAGAATGGTCGACAAGAACGGAAACGAAGTAAGCGGCACCCAGACGAGCATCAGAACTAAATACGATCAGTATTTCGACGTAAACGCTGAAGGAGAGCAGATAGTCGTTCTGACGAGCGGAGGAAGTGCGAGCGCGAGCGAAATGCTCACGGGAGCCGTGCTGACTTACGGAACCGCGATTCAGGTCGGCAGACAGACCTACGGAAAGGGTATTTCCCAGACGGTCGAGCCTATCAAGTACGTCAATATAGAGGTTGACGGACAAAGAGTCATATCCGCATACGCGTTTTATTATACGTTTGCGTATTTCTACACTCCCGACGTTAAGGGAAGTACGAGTAAATACAATAACTACTGCAATCAGAGCGACAGAAACGGCGACGGAGTTATAGGCGAAGGCGAAAAAGCGATGGGATTCGAACCGGAAGTCGAAAATCTTGCGGACGGCTTGTACGATTGCCTTGCGAGAGCCGTTCAGCTTCTCGGCAGATGAAACTCGGATTATACGGAGGGACGTTCGATCCTCCTCATATCGGACACGGCGAAATAGTTTCGTTTGCGTCGGGGAAGGGGCTTTTCGATAAGCTTCTGGTGCTTCCGTCGGGCAATCCTCCCCATAAGAAAGGCGTTACGGATTTGAAATTCCGCTACGAAATGGCGAGTCTTGCTTTTTCCGATAAAGCGGAGCTGTGCGATTTCGAAATGAACGCAAAACGCTCGTATACCGTCGAAACCGCAAAGCATTTCTTTTCCGTAACGGGAGAGAAAAACGTTCTCGTTATAGGCGGAGACAGTTTCAGGGACTTTTTCTCGTGGTATAAGCCCGAAGAGATTCTGTCCTACTGCGACCTTGCGGTTTTTCCGAGAGTCGGCGCGGATTATTCCGAAACGCTTGACCGCGTAAATGCTTCGGGCGCAAAAATCGACCTTTTCGGCGACAGAATAACAGACGTGTCCTCGACGCGGCTCAAAACCGATCTCAGATTCGGTATGGACGTTACGGGAAGGGTTATTCCCGAGGTCGTTTCCTATATAAAGGCAAACGGTCTTTACGGAGAGTATTCGGAGATTATAAGCAAGCTTAAATCGGCTCTGAAACCGTCGAGATTCGTGCATACTTACAGAGTCGCGCTGAAAGCTCTCGAAATGAACGCAACCGTCGGGCTTGACGGAGAAAAGGTATTCCTTGCGAGTATTCTTCACGACTGCGCAAAGTACGTTTCTCCCGAAGAATGCGGATTTATTCCTCCCGAAGGAATGCCCGAATCGGTTTATCACGCGTTTGAAGGAGCCGTAGTCGCGGAGAAGGTGTACGGCGTCAAAGACGAAGAGATTCTCGACGCAATACGCTATCATTGTACGGGTTGCGACGAGATGAAGCCCCTCGAAAAGCTCGTATACGTTGCGGATTATATCGAAGACGGACGGGGAGCGTATGCCGAGCCCGTGAGGAAGGTATTCGCCGGATACGGACTTGACGCCGCTTATGAAAAAGCCAGATCCGAAACCGAACGCTTTCTGCTTTCGGAGGGTAAAAAGTCCTTTGAATGCAGAAGAGGCGAAATCAAATAGAAAATAGAATAAGACTATATAAATAACGATAACAGAGATTAAGATAACAGAGGTTAATATGACGGCAAAAGAAACCGCACTCAGACTGTGCGAAATAGCAGATTCGAAGAACGCGCGCGATATAGGGATTATCGACGTGCAGAAATCCAGCGATATTACAGATTTCTTTATTATATGCTCGGGCAGAAGTACGACGCAGGTCAAAGCCATTGCGGAAGAAATCGAATTTCAGATGGAAAAGCAGGGCGTTTACGCCTTTCACAAAGAAGGTCTCGTCGAAGGTAAGTGGATAGCTCTCGATTACGGAGAGGTCATAATGCATATTTTCCACGAAGAAACGCGGGCTTTTTATCAGCTTGAAAAGCTGTGGAACAACGGCTCGAATTACGAAGTCTATACTTCCGGGAAATAACGCGATATGATCGGCTCTTCGGAAAAAGGAAAGGACGTTTTTGTCCTCGGAATAGAGAGTTCGTGCGACGAAACGGCGGCTTCCGTGGTAAAAAACGGCAGAGAAATGCTCAGCAACGTCATTCACAGCCAGATAGAAATACATAAGCTTTACGGAGGCGTAGTTCCCGAAATCGCCGGAAGAAATCACGTGGAAGCCATCGATTCCACGGTAGCTCTCGCTCTTTCCGAGGCAAAGGTAACTATAAACGATATCGACGCTATTGCCGTAACTTACGGAGCCGGACTGGTCGGAGCTTTGCTGGTCGGAGTAAGTTTTGCGAAGGCTCTTTCTCAGGCTTCGGGCAAGCCTCTTTACGCGATAAATCATATAGAAGGACATATTGCCGCAAATTACATAACGAATAAGGAGCTTGAACCGCCCTTTATCTGTCTTCTTGCAAGCGGAGGTCATACGGCGGTAACGAGAGTCAACGATTACACGGATATAACCGTGCTTTGCTCTACGATTGACGACGCCGTGGGCGAAGCTTTCGATAAAGTCGCGCGGACTATGGGGCTTTCGTATCCCGGCGGAGTTTCGGTCGACAGGCTTTCGCGAGAAGGAAAACCGATTTATCGGTTCAACGACGTCGTCGTGGATAACGGAAACTTCTCTTACAGCGGGCTGAAAACCGCGGTCATCAATTTTCTTCATACCAAGACTCAGCAAGGCGCGAAAATCGCTTTAAGAAACCTGTGCGGAGAGGGCGACGTCGCAATCGAAGACGTCTGCGCTTCTTTTACTAAATACGCAATCGACGGTCTTATCGAAAGGACTAAGGAAGAGCTTGAGAAAAGCGGACTTAAATCGGTTGCGGTTGCCGGCGGAGTAGGAGCTAATTCTTATCTCAGGCAAAGGCTTTCGGATTTTGAAAAATCGGGATACAAGGTTTTTCTTCCCGATTTGAAGCTCTGCACGGATAACGGCGCGATGATCGCGGCTCTCGGGTATTACGAAATGACGAGCGGAAAATCTCCCGCGCCCGATACTCTTAACGCTATGCCGACTTTAAAACTCAGAGGAGAACGTCCGCATTAGGATTTAATAAGCAAACAGAGAAGAAGCTGTGGAGAAGATTTTGGAGAAAGATGAGGTTTCTTCGAATCGTGTCGGGGGCTTTTTTTACGCTTTTGTCTTGACAAACGAAAGAAAATGAAATATAATACTCTTCACGGAAGAGTAAGCTCGCGAGTCTTACGCTTTGCGCGGGGCTGTGCCTCGGCGTATTATGGAATTCCGTAAAAGATAAGGTTCGATTCCTTAGCCTCAGAAGGGTGCATGGATTGCTGTCGATAAACGTCTCACGTTTGTCAGAGATTTTTTGCCTGATGTCTTACAGGCTTATAGTTATCGGTGTGGAAACCTTATAAAACAGACTTCCCGAAGATTGCGGTGCGATCGCGCAGTTTTCGTTCGCTTTGTCGGGACGCGGATACCGACGGATTCGAAGAGCCGATAAGTTTCGGATAAAGCCGGACCGAGGTCGGTTTTTCGGTCGTCTCAAGCGTTTTGCCGCGGACGAGGGCGGTAAGCGTCTTCCGGAAGTCTTTACGTTTAAAACGGTTCTTGCCGTTTATTATAAAAACGAGAGCCGTAAGGCAAAAGGAGGCGTATATGGGAAAAATCGTAGTCAATAAAGGTTGTAAAGGCTTGCTTTTCAGGGGCGGAAAGTTCAGGAAGATTCTGGAAGCGGGCGTTTATACGGAAATAGGCTCGAAAAAGATAGAGATTGCGGCGGTAAACGGGGAATTTCTTCCCGAAAACTGCGACGTAAAGAGTTTTGTCGGTTCAGAGCCGACTTTGGCGTCGTATCTCGAAACGATAACCGTGCCCGACGATTTCATTGCGCTTCATTTCGTGGACGGCGTGTTCGACGGGGACCTTACGAGCGGATTCCACGCCTTCTGGAAGGAATACGGAAAACACGAATTCAGACTTTACGATATGAGCGGAGACGTTCCCGAAGAGATTCCGGACTGGCTTAAAAGAAAGCTCGTTTATTTCGGCGTATGCGTTCTTCGTTCCGTTCCCGAAGGAATGAAAGCAAGGCTTTATATCGACGGGAAATTCGTTTCGGTTCTCGATTCCGGAGTATATTATTTCTGGAAAAACAGGGACGTGGAAACGCAGCTCGTAGATACCCGTCTTCGTCAGGCGGAGGTCGTCGGTCAGGAAATGCTTACCGCGGACAGAGTTACGGTGAGGATAAATTTCGTCTGCCGTTATAAGATTACCGATTACGTAGGGATTGCGGGTAAGCTCGAGAATTTCGACGATCAGTTCCGTTCGGCTTTGCAGCTCGTGATAAGAGGTTTCGTCTGCAATATGAAAATGGACGAGCTTCTCGACGGAAGAAGCAAGCTTTCCGAGGATATTTTCGCCGCTCTCAAAAAGAAGGAAGGGGAATTCTGCGTGGAAATCGTCGACGCGGGCATAAAGGATATAATTCTCCCGGGCGAAATAAGGGAAATAATGAATACCGTTCTTATAGCCGAAAAACAAGCTCAGGCCAACGTTATTGCGAGAAGAGAGGAGGTTGCTTCGACGAGAAGTCTGCTCAATACCGCAAAGCTTCTCGAAGAAAACGAAACTCTTCGTCGCCTTAAAGAATACGAGTACGTAGAAAGGATTTGCAAAAACGTAGGAAACGTAAGTCTTTCGGGCAGCGGCGATATTCTTTCTCAGCTTGCGGATCTTCTTAAAACCAAAAATTAGTTCGGGAATTTAAAAAGGCGTCCTCCGGATCGAAGGACGCTTTTTTGTTGTAAAAGTTTTGATTGTCAATTCTTCGTAAAGTCTTTGATTGACGATTTTACCGATTCCGTAAAGTCTTTCGGATAAAGTCAAAACAGCTTGATTTTACTTGTTATAAAGGCTTCCGACTATCGAATTCGATAAGCGGAAGGGAAGAATCCGCGCAAGCACGCAGAAAAACTGATATTTGAATCCCGCGGAATAAAGCGGTTTGACGTTTTTCTTTCCGGCTATCGAAACTATTCTTTTCGCGATGAATTCCGGCGGCATTCCGTTGGTTTCGTCCTTTTCCATAACCGCGACCGAGCGGGATATCCTTCCGCCGTAAACGTCGTCGCCCGTCGGAGTTTTTTCTCTTGCGGCGGTGAATCCCGTTTTAACGTCGCCGGGCATAACCGCGCATACGCTTATTCCGAAGGGCTTCAGCTCGTTTGCGAGTCCGAGAGTCAGAGTATTGACCGAGGCTTTCGCCGCAGAATAGAACACCTGATAAGGAATCGAGAGGAGCGAAGCGACCGAGCTTAAGTTAATAATCCTTCCGCCGCCTTGTTTTCTCATTGCGGGGACGACCGCCCTGATAACGTTGAACGTTCCGAAGAAATCCGCGTCGAAGAGTCTTTTAGCGTCTTCCGTCGAAGTGAATTCCGTTGCGCCCGATATTCCGAAGCCCGCGTTGTTGACGAGAAGATCTATTCGACCTTCTCTTGACAGAACCTCGCCGACTGCCGCAGCTACGGCTTTCTCGTCGGTAACGTCGGCGGTAACGTGGGCTATATCGTCGTAATCCGTGCCTCTGCGGCTGAATTCGTAAACCTTATAGCCCTTAAGGGAAAGAGCTTTTGCCGTCGCTTTGCCTATTCCGTTGGAGCCTCCGGTAACTATGGCGATCCTACCGGGTTTTTCTGAATGTTTCATTTTCTCCTCCGTCAGACAGAGCCGTGCAAATCGTGCGGAATGACTCTCGCGATGATTTCGAGAGCTTCGTCGAGAATTTCCGTCGTGTGCGAAGCCATATAACTCGTTCTTATAAGAGCCGAGCCTTCGGGAGTGGCGGGAGCCACTACGGGATTTGCGTAAACGCCTTCGTCGAAGAGCTTCTGAGTAAGCACGAAGGTTTTCATACTGTCGTAAGTGTATATGGGGATAATGGGAGTAACCGAATCGATTATGCTTATTCCCGCCTTATGTAGACCGTTTCTCATATAAACGGAAAGGTCTTTAAGGTGAACGGGAAGCTCGGGATGGTTGCGGAGTACGTTGAGCGCGGCAAGCGCGGCCGCGCAGTCAGCGGGAGTTATCGACGCGCAGAAGATGAAAGGTCTCGCGGTATGACGGACGTAATCGCAGACGACTTTGTCGGCGAGCATATATCCGCCCATACTTGCAAGAGATTTCGAGAAAGTACCCATAATAACGTCGACCTTATCCGTGAGTCCGAAGTGATCCGCCGTACCTCTTCCTCCGTTTCCGAGGACTCCGAAACCGTGCGCGTCGTCGACCATAGTTCTCGCGTTGTATTTTTCCGCAAGTCTTACGATTTCGGGAAGGTTGCAGATATCGCCGCTCATACTGAAAACGCCGTCTGTAACGATAAGTTTGCCCGCGTCCGACGGAAGATTGGACAAAACCCTTTCGAGGTCCGCCATATCCGAATGCTTATAGCGGAGCATTTTCGCGTAGCTGAGTTTGCAGCCGTCGTAAATGCTCGCGTGGTTTTCCCTGTCGGAAATAATAAAGTCATCCTTGCCGCACAGAGAAGAGATGATTGCGAGATTCGACTGAAAACCCGTCGAGAAAGTTACGCAGGCTTTCTTTCCAACGAATTCCGCAAGTTCGTCTTCGAGTTGGAGATGAATATCCAGCGTTCCGTTGAGGAATCTCGAACCCGAGCAGCCGGAGCCGTATTTTTCGGCGGCTTTTACAGCTGCTTCGATGACTTCCGGATTTGCCGTAAGACCTAAATAGTTGTTGGAGCCGAGCATTATACGGCGTTTGCCCTCCATCGTGACGGTAGCGTCCTGTTTCGACTGCAATACGTGGAAATACGGATAACAGCCGACTTCTTTGATCCGATCCGCGGCGTCAAAGCTGTAACATTTTTGAAAAAGATCCATATGTACCTCCGAAAACGGGCGAAAAAATAAATAAAGAAAAAAGATAGCCCGCTTAGTACCGTATTATATTATAGCAGAATACGTTCTTTCCGTCAAACGATGGAGTCTCATACCGCTTTTTAGAATCAAATGTATACAAAACGAAAACAAACTGTGTCGTTATTCTGAAAAAAGCCGTCTTTCGCGTCGGGAATTCCTCGTCCGCGATTTTGAAAATCAAGTGGTTTTGCCTCGGTGAATAGTAAACTCATAATCTTGACAGGGGCGACGATGTGTGATATAATAAACTTTACGGAAAGTCGGCTGTACGCCTCGTTATTTTCGGAAAAACTCAATGGAGCTAAAAATGATAAAAAACGAAAAAAAGACGCTTTGGCTGCTTATAAGTTTAATACCGTTCGTCGGAGGAATCGCTTCCGTCATCGCGGTATCGTTTACTCTGTCGCATTACGGAGAGGACGACGAGGAACGTCCGTTTAACGTCGTGCCGCTTCTCGTGTTTTTCGTACTTGCGGCGATTGCCGGCGTTTTAACTCTTCTGTCCCTTCCCGACTGGCTCAAATGGATACTCGTGTACGTTCTTTTTGCGGCTGCGGGCGTGCTTGACGTACTTTATCTGTTTTTTGAGCTTTCTCCCGCAAGGATAGAGAAAAGGAACGCCCGTATTCAGGCTAAAAAAGACAGGAAAACCGATTCGGAGGAAAAGCGGTAGATGTATTTCGGGAAGATAACCGACGCAGAAGCGAGACTTATGAATCCGCTCGTGCTTGCATTCGTTGGGGACGCCGTACACAGTATGTACGTCCGTCATAAGCTTGCGACGCAAAGCGACGCCAAGTCTCATACTCTCCATCTTCTTGCCGCCGGAGAGGTCAACGCTTCCGCTCAGTCGCTGAAAGCCGCCGTTCTCGAGCCGCTTCTGACCGAAGAAGAAGTGGACGTTTTCAGGAGGGGGCGAAACGCGAAGCAGCATACCGTCGCAAAAAACGCCGAGCTTAACGACTATAAGCGGGCGAGCGGTTTCGAAGCGCTTTTAGGGTATTTATATCTGACCGGAAGGGAAGAAAGAATCAAAGAGCTTTTGTCCGTCGGAGCGGACGAAAGAGGGTCGGACTGACGCAAAAACAAAGGGATTATAAAAAGAGTCGGATTTGCGGCTTGATTGGAGCAGAAATGAAAATCGAAGGAAGAAACGCGGTTACCGAAGCGATAAGAGAAGGAAGGCTGGATTGTTTATACGTCGAAAACGGAACGAAACACCCCGTCGTGAATATGGCGCTCGAGAACGGAATCAAGGTCAGATACGTGAACAGGAACGTCCTCGACAAAGAGTCGGAAACGGGGCGTCATCAGGGATTCGTCGGAGTTACGAGGGATTTCGAGTATTGCGATACGGACGATATTCTCGCGCTTGCCAAAGAGAGGAAGGAAGAACCGCTTATCGTCGTTCTCGACGGAATCGAAGATCCTCATAATCTCGGAAGCATTATAAGATCGGCTGAATGCGCGGGCGTTCACGGTATAGTCATTCCGAAAAACAGGTCGGCTCAGGTCAACGAAACGGTTATAAGATGCTCGGCGGGAGCTGCCGTTCATATGAAGATAGCCCGGGTTACGAATATCAATTCCGCGATAGAAGAACTTAAAGAAAAGGGCGTGTGGACCTACGCGGCGGATATGGACGGACAATGCGTTTACGACGCGGATTTATCGGGCGGAACGGCTTTCGTCATAGGAAGCGAAGGCTTCGGAGTAAAAAGACTTACCCGCGAGCTTTGCGACGGAGTGGTTTCCCTTCCCGTAAGAGGACAGGTCAATTCTCTCAACGCTTCGGTCGCGTGCGGAATTCTGGTTTACGAGGCGGTTCGTCGGAGGAGAGGATAATGCTTGACGAAAGCTCGGCAGTTCTTGCGGAGAAGGCCGCGGCAGGCGATAAGGAAGCGATGGAGCTGCTCGTGAGGGATTTTATGCCCGTCCTGAAGTCCTACGCCAACACTTATTTCGTGCTGGGCGGAGATAAAGACGACGTTCTTCAGGAAGGAATGCTCGGTTTGTTTTTTGCCGTAAGGGATTTCGATTCTTCGCAGGGGCAGTTCGTACCGTTTGCGATGATGTGCATAAAAGGAAGGATCTACGCCGCTATCCGTCAGTCGAAAACGAATAAGCAAAGCCCTTTGAATTATTGCGTAGAACTTACGGAGAACGAGATTTCGCAGAATTTCGATCCGATGGAAACTCTTCTTAAAAAGGAATGGCGCGAGAATTTCTGGAAGACGGTTTATTCGAAGCTCAGCAAGACCGAAAGAACGGTCGTGGAGATGTACGTTTCGGGTAAATCCTATGCGGAAATAGCGGCGGCTCTCGGCAAAGACGCGAAAACCGTCGATAACGCCTTGACTCGTGCGAGAAGAAAGCTCAAGAATGAACTCGTATAGAAAAAACGGCGAATCGATCGGGTAAGGAGAAAAGAATGGCTTATCTGGCACTATACAGAAGACTGAGACCGGAATCGTTCTCCGAAGTCATCGGTCAGGATCATATAACGACTACGCTGCTCAATCAGATAAAGCGTAATCAGGTAGGGCACGCGTATCTTTTCACGGGGACGCGGGGAGTCGGAAAAACCTCCGTCGCAAGGCTCTTTGCGAAAGCGATATGCTGTCTCGATCCGAAGGACGGACGTCCGTGCGGGAAATGCGCGGCTTGTCTGAGCCGCTCTGAGGCTTCTCCGGATATCGTCGAACTCGACGCGGCGAGCAACAACGGAGTGGATAACGTCAGGGATATCCGCGACGGAGTTATTTATCCTCCGGCGGTCGGGAAACGAAAGGTCTATATAATAGACGAAGTCCATATGCTTACGGGCGCGGCTTTCAACGCTCTTTTAAAGACTCTCGAAGAGCCTCCCGAGTACGTCGTTTTCATTCTCTGTACGACCGAAGTTCATAAGCTTCCGCAGACTATAATGTCGCGTTGTATGAGGTTCGATTTCAGACTTGTGGGAACGGACGCGCTTTTCGGACTTTTAAAGAAGGTTTTTGAGGAAGAGAAGAAAGAATGCGAAGAGTCTGCTCTTTACCTTATCGCCGAAAACGCAAGGGGAAGCGTAAGGGACGCTTTGAGTATTGCCGACAGATGTCTTACGATAAGCGGAGGAAAGCTCACTTACGCGGAGGTTGCCGACGCTCTCGGTTCGGGAGACGTTTTGTCCCTCAGGGAGCTTATAGGAGCCGTTATAAGCCGCGATGCCGGGCGTGCCGTAACGCTTTTGTCCGAGAGGATGTCCGGAGGAACCAATCCTTCCGTGCTTGCGAGGGAAATCGGACGATATTTCAGGAATCTTACCGTAGTCCGTACCGTCGGCGATCCCGATTCGGTTCTGAAGCTTCCCGAAAGTCTTATGGCTCCTCTCAGAGAAGACGCTAAGTGCGGGGATACGAGAAGATTTCTGTCCTGCGCGGAGGTTTTTACGTCTCTCGAAGGCGATATGCGTTATTCGCTTTCCCCTCAGCTTATACTCGAATCCGCGGTAATCAGGTGCGCTCTCGACGAAGAGAGCGATACGCGTCTGAAGCTGGAGCTGCTCGAAAAGCGTATGGAAAGAATCGAAAAAGCTCTTTCGTCGGGGACTTTGACCGTCGGAGAAACGGAAACCGACGCGGTCAGGGAGGAGAAGAAGCCTTCTTCCGAGGAGGTAAAAAGCTTTTCGGAATTCACGCAAAGAGACGTCGAGAGAAGTTGGGCAAGACTTACGGCTTCCGCGAGAAAAAACGGCGGACTCGTTTTCGACGCGGTCAAGAAGGTTACGAAGGTCGAAAAGTCGGGTAAAAAGCTCCGTATACAGGCGGAGCCGGTAATTTACGAGCTTATAAGCGGGGATAAGGCTCTTTCCGAATCGCTTTCCTTGCTCATAAGGGCGAATTTCGGCGACGCCGCGTGGGAAATCGAACGCAGCGACGTCCGGACCGAAAGCGAAGTCGTCCAGAAGCTTAAAGAACTTACCGACGGAAAACTCAGAATCGAAAAATAAACGACGCGGTTTTTCCGCGATTAATCATCAAATAAAGACAGGAGAATCATTATGGCTAACAGAAATTTCGGCGGCGGAATGAATATGCAGCAGCTTGCTCTTCAGGCGCAGAGAATGCAGCAGAAGATACTCAAGGCTCAGGAAGAACTTGAAAATATGGAAATCGACGGAACTGCGGGAAACGGACTCGTTACAGTGACTCTTACCGGACAGAAAAAGCTTGTCGGAGTAAGTATAAAGCCCGAAGCGGTGGATTTGGACGACCTCGAAATGCTCGAAGATCTTATCGTTGCCGCTTACAATGCGGCTGCCGAAGAAGCTGACGCGGCTTCCAAGGAACTTATGCCCGACGCAGCCAACGGACTGTTCTGATTTTATCGTGGCGAACGGCAATATAAAGGCTCTCAACGAGCTTATAGGTAAGTTTATGACTCTTCCGGGAGTCGGCAACAAAACCGCGCAGCGTTACGCTCTTTCCGTTCTGAAAATGAGCGAAGCCGACGCGGAGGAATTTTCGAAAGCGATTGTAAGCGCGAGAAAGAACGTCAAGTTCTGCCGTATATGCGGGAATTTCACCGAAGGAGACGTCTGCGACATCTGTGCGACGAGAGATTCGGCGGTTATCTGCGTGGTCAAGGATCCGAAGGATATTTTTGCTCTGGAAAGAGTCCGCGACTATAAAGGCACGTATCACGTTCTGGGCGGCGTGCTTAATCCTCTCGAAAACGTAGGTCCCAACGATCTTCGCATAAAAGAGCTTATCGATCGTCTTGACGGAAGCGTAGGGGAAGTCATTATCGCTACGAATCCCGACGTGGAGGGGGAGGCTACGGCCGTTTATCTTTCGAGACTTATAAAACCGCTCGGAGTGAAGGTTACGCGTATCGCGCGCGGAGTTTCCGTCGGCAGCGATCTCGAATACGCCGACGAAGTCACGCTTTCGAGGGCTATGGAAGACAGGCGCGAGATGTAGCGTCGTTTTCGGAGAAGAATATGAAGTGTTGTTTATGTCCGAGGAAATGCGGAGTCGATCGCGAAGTTTCCGCGGGCTTCTGCGGAGTCGGCAACGATATAATCGTAGGAAACGTCGGTATCCATAAATGGGAAGAACCGATAATCGGCGGCTCCGGAGGAAGCGGAGCGGTTTTTTTCTGCGGTTGTAATCTCAGATGCGTCTACTGCCAGAATTTCGAAATAAGCCACGGCGAGTTTTCCCGATTTTTCTGCGGCGCGGAAAGCTCGGAGACTTTTTCGTCGGGGCACGCTTTCCGCACGGAGCCTTCGGGTATGAGAATATCTCTTAAACCCGTCGGCTATAAGGTTTCTTCGGAAGAAATTGCCGAAAAGCTCGTCGAAATGCAGCTGAACGGAGCGGAGTGCGCGGATTTCGTAACTCCTACGCATTATTCCGATAAAATCACCGAGATTGTTTCCGAAGCGAGAAAAAGAGGGCTTACCGTTCCCGTCGTTTACAATTGCGGCGGTTACGAAGATTGTGAAACGCTTAAAAAGCTGGAAGACTTTGTGGACGTGTACCTTCCCGATTTCAAATACGCGGACGGCGAGCTTTCCCGCAGACTTTCGGGAGCGAGAGATTATCCCGAAGTCGCTCTCAAGGCGATAACCGAGATGAAGAGGCAGAAAAAAGACGTTATCGGGAACGGAAAAATGAAGAGCGGAGTGCTTATCCGTCATCTCGTTTTGCCTTCTCTTTTGAATAACAGCAGAAAAGTTCTCGACCTTATCAAGGAGAATTTCGGAACGGAAACCTACGTGAGCCTTATGAGCCAGTATTTTCCGCCCGAGATACCTATCGGAGAGGTCTGTCTCAACAGGAAGCTTACGAGGCTGGAAAAAAACAGAATCGAAGATTATTTCTTTTCGCTGGGCTTTAATAACGGTTTCGTTCAGGAACTTTGCTCGGCGGATAAAAAATACGTTCCCGTCTGGGACGGAGAACGGAAGTTGCGGAGGAAAGACAATGAAATGCCCGTATTGTAAGGATCATCCCGATCTTAAAGTTATAGACAGCCGTCCCGAGGACGACGGACAGGCAATTAAAAGACGCCGCGAATGTCCGGAATGTCAGCGAAGGTATACGACCTACGAAAGAATAGAGTTAAAGCCTCTTTACGTAGTCAAAAAGAACGGAAACCGACAGCTTTTCGATTCGAATAAAGTCAGAAACGGTATTCAGCTTGCCTGCACCAACAGGCCGGTTTCCGCGGCAAAGATAGACGAGCTTGTCAGGAGCGTGGAAAAAACCGTCGGCGATATGCAGATGGACGAGGTTCCGAGTTCGGTTATAGGAAATCTCGTTATGGACAGGCTTATGGAAACGGACGAAGTGTCTTACGTAAGATTCGCCTCGGTTTACAGGCATTTTACCGACACGAGGACGTTCATCACCGAAATGCAGAAGCTTCTTTCGGAGCTTGAAAAATACGAAGGGAAGAAAAAGTGAAAGTAAGCGGCGAGTGGAAGGATTATACGATTATTGCGACGGGCGACGGCGAAAAGCTCGAAAGATGGGGGAAATATACTCTTCTGCGTCCCGATCCGCAGGTTATATGGAGAGCGAAGAAACCTCTTGCGTCTTATAAGGGCATAGACGCTCATTACATAAGAAGCAATACGGGCGGCGGGTATTGGGAATACGATACGCAGCTTCCCGAAGAGTGGACGGTATCGTGGAGGAATCTGACCTTTTCGGTCAAGCCGATGGGCTTCAAACATACCGGACTTTTTCCCGAGCAGGCGGTTAACTGGGACGCTATGACGAAGCTTATTTCGGGCGCGGGAAGGGAAATAAAGGTGCTTAATCTCTTTGCGTATACCGGAGGAGCGACCGTTGCCTGCCTTAAAGCGGGGGCTTCCGTCTGTCACGTAGACGCGGCGAAGAATATGGTCGAAAGATGCAGGAAGAATTGTCTTCTTTCGGAAGTAGCCGGCGGTAAGGTCAGGTATATAGTCGACGACTGCAAGAAGTTCATTAAGCGCGAAATCAACCGCGGCAACCGCTACGACGCGATAATTATGGATCCTCCGAGTTACGGAAGAGGAAGCAACGGAGAAATCTGGAAGCTCGAAAACGACTTATACGATTTCGTCGTGCTTGCGGCGGAGGTGTTGTCCGACAACCCGCTTTTCGTCCTGATAAACAGCTATACGACGGGGCTTCAGCCCGCGGTCATAGGAAACGTCCTCGATCTTGCCGTAAAAGGCGGAAAAACGGACGCATACGAGGTCTGTCTTCCGACCGAAGAAGGAATAGTCCTTCCGTGCGGGGCGAGCGGACTGAAAACATTTTGATTTTTGCGAACGAGGTAGATTGATGAGAACCTTTACAATGGACGATATCCCCGTGCTTTACGAGGATAAACATATTATCGTGGTCAATAAGCCGCAAAACCTGCCCAGTCAGGCAGACGCTTCCGGCGACGCCGATTTGCTTACCATTCTCAAGCAGTATATCAAGGAAAGAGACGGAAAGCCGGGCAACGTTTATCTTGCTCTTCTTCACAGGCTCGACAGAGTTACGGGCGGCGTTATGGTTTTTGCGAAAAACGATAAAAGCGCGGCAAGACTTTCCGAAGCGATAAGAAACGACGAAGTTACTAAAAAATACCTGACCGTCGTGCTCGGCAAGCCCAAGCGTCACGAAGGTAAACTCGTCAATTTCCTTAAAAAGAACGCTTCGACGAACGTAGTGTATGTTTCGAGCGAAGCTACGCCCGGAGTAAAGAGAGCCGAGCTTGATTACAGGCTTCTCGCGTCTGCGGGAGGAGTGGTGAGTCTTCTCGAAATCGGACTCGTAACGGGAAGATCTCATCAGATAAGAGTTCAGATGGCAGCTCAGGGGCTTCCCGTATTCGGCGACGTGAAATACGGCGGAGACAGGCTTGCCAAGGGACACAACATCGCTTTATGGGCGTTTTATCTCGAATTCGTTCATCCCGTAACGGGCGATACGATGAGATTCGTTTCCTATCCGCCCGAGGACAAGGAGCCTTGGGTTAAATTCAACCTCGAAGAATATATAGAGCCGTATAAAAAGAGAAAAGAAATCTGATTTTTCCGCTCGGCCGGAAAATGAGCGAAGGACGCAAAAAACGGCTTGTTTGCGGGCGGAATAAGACAGAAATCGCGATAAACCCGCGCTTACGGTTTTTTGCGATTGAAACGGTAAAAATTCTTCAAAACGATTGACAATAATTGCATAAAAGGGTAAAATATACTGAGTGAGCCGTTTTGCTCGGTCGGAACGGTTCGGTTTGTCGCTTTTACCCGCGGCATTCAGCTATACAAAACGGAGGAATTCTCTATAATGAACAGAAAGTTAGTGTTATCATTGGTACTTGCGCTGGCTATCTTCACGACGGTCTTTTGCGCGGGAATACCGGGACAGGCTCAGGCTATCAACGTAACGCCCGGCGGATCCAACGGTAAGTTATTCAAGCAGACGAGCGGCACCGTTACGATAGGCGGTATCACCGAGAACGGCGTCGAAATAGTTCTCGACGGCTCTTATACGGACAATAAATTCCAGTTTGTACAAAATATGTATATGGACGGCTTCGCTTTTGAAGCTCAGACCAATCTTTATTTCGATTCCTTCACGCTTACGGTCAGTGATTATTCCGATGCGGACAACGTTGCCGAAATAACCGTTACGAAAGAGACTCAGGAAGGTTCCAAGGTCTTTTACGGCACCGTTAAAAACGGTAATCTTACCGGCATCAGGACCGAGATTCCGTTTACTCCCGTCGATTCCGAAAAGACTTCCGACGGCGACAAGTACGGTCTTACCATCTCTTACGAAGACGGCGTTTTCTCCGTTAACGGCGTAAAGCTTCTTCTTCCCGAGGTTGCGGGAGCTTCCGAAGAGAGCGGAGAACCCTCCGAAGGCGAAGATCAGCCTACGGATCCCGTCGAACCGACTTACAGAGGCATTTATTTCGACAGCAACGTCGCTACGATGACCTTTGCAAATAAAAACAACGAACAGAACGACGAAATCTCTATGGAAATGCTCGTCAAGAGTATCTCCAACGTTAACGGCAAGCAGGAACTTACCACCGAAGCCGAAGCCGTGGATATCGTTATCTGGACGAGACTTACCAAGCCCGAAGCGACCGAAATTTCCGACGAAACTCTTTATCACGGAAGAAAGACCGCTTACGTTTACGGCAATATCAAAGCCAAACAGGAATCGGACTATTCCTTCCCCGTTTACGGTATAAGCATTATCGGTCAGACGATGGATACGCAGGTATTCGAGATTCTCGAAGACGGCTCTTATAAGCTTCTTCTTTCCTCTTTCGAGGACGACGAAAACGGAAGCTCCGATAACAAGAAGAGCAAATATCGCCTCGGAAAAGACGGTCAGAAGTACGAAATCCGCCTTTATAACGCGACGGAAGTCCACGTTCTTAGAGTAGACGCGATTCAGGACAAGGTTCCCACCGAGCTTAATCACGGAGAACTTCATAAACTCATCGACGAAAATCTCACCAAAGGTGCTTTCCGTTCCAATCAGAACATAACTCTTCCCAAGCTTACGATAAGCGACGGAAATTCTCTCGATAAAAAGTATTTTATCTTCTCAGAAGAAGATCAGGGTATCGACACAATAGACAACATCAAAGTTCAGGTTGCGTATAAGAAACCCGGAGCTACCGGCGACTGGTCGTGGTCATCCAACTTCACGATAAGCAGCCTTACCGCCGAAGGAACGTGGGCGTTTGCTTACAGAGTAGTCGACGGTTCGGGCAATGCGGGTAAGAACATCTTCACCTTTACGAGAGACGTTATCGACGCTAAAGGTCCCGAAATCACTCTTTCTTCCGAACAGCTTTCCGCTTACAAGGGAGTTCGTTATACAGTTTCCACCCCGACGATATCCGACGATATCTCGGGAGTAGACACTTCCAAGACCAGTATCAGAGTATTCAAGGGCGTTAGAGGCAATGCGGATGTAGAAGAAATCAAGCTTTATAACGACAACAGCTTCGTTCCCGATGTGCTTACCGGCAAAAGCGAGAGTTATTCCTATTACGTAGAATACGTCGCTTACGATTATAGAGGCAATAAGTCCGAAGTCAAGTACGCTTATATCACCGTAACCGAAAAGAAGGACGATAATTCGAGTACTACCGCCGAAGTTCCCGGCTGGCTCTTCGTAATTCTCATCGTTGCGTGCGTGCTTCTTATAGCGGCTATAGTATACCTCATCTTCTCCAAACCCGAAGAGAAGAACACAGGACGTCCCGAACCCAAACAGGTCGAATCCAAGGACGAACAGAAAAAATAACAACCAAGCCGAATGAAATAAACGTTCCCCAAGGGAGCGTTTATTTTGGCGATATATCTAAAAAGGAGTAGAATATGACGAAATTTGTGTATCTTTTCAATGAAGGAAACGGCAAAATGCGCGAACTTCTCGGCGGTAAAGGAGCTAACCTCGCCGAAATGAAAAACCTGGGTCTTCCCGTACCCGACGGTTTTACCGTAACTACCGAAGCTTGCACTCAGTATTACGAAGACGGCAAAACCATTTCTGACGAAATCCAGAAGCAAATCTACGACGCTCTTGCGATTACCGAAGAAAAGCTCGGTAAGAAGCTCGGCGACGTTAAGAATCCTTTGCTCGTATCCGTAAGAAGCGGCGCGAGAGCCTCCATGCCCGGTATGATGGACACCATCCTCAACCTCGGTCTTAACGACGAAACGGTGGAAGGCCTTGCAGAACTTACGAATAATCCCAGATTTGCTTACGACAGCTACAGAAGATTCATTCAGATGTTCTCCGACGTAGTTATGGAAGTTGAAAAGTCCAACTTTGAACGTATCATCGATCAGCTCAAAGCCGAAAAGGGCGTTAAACTCGACACAGAGCTCGACGCAGACGACCTTAAAAGACTCGTTAAAGAGTTCAAGGCTTTCTATAAGAAGTCCAAGAACGAAGATTTCCCGCAGGATCCGAAGGTTCAGCTTATGGAAGCGGTCAAGGCCGTATTCAGATCCTGGGATAACCCCAGAGCTATCTATTACAGAAGAATGAACGATATCCCCTCCAGTTGGGGTACAGCCGTTAACGTACAGTCTATGGTATTCGGCAATATGGGCGAAACCTCCGGAACGGGCGTTGCTTTCACGAGGAACCCCTCCACCGGCGAAAAGACCATCTACGGCGAATATCTTATGAACGCTCAGGGCGAAGACGTCGTTGCGGGTATCAGAACGCCTTTCCCCATCAGCCATCTCGAAGAACAGAATCCCGAAGTTTTCGCTCAGTTCACGAAGATCTGCAAGACTCTCGAAGACCATTACCGCGATATGCAGGATATGGAATTTACCATCGAAAACGGCAAGCTCTATATGCTTCAGACGAGAAACGGCAAGAGAACCGCGGTAGCCGCTCTTAAAATCGCTATCGACCTCGTTAAAGAGGGTATGATCGACGAAAAAGAAGCTGTTCTGAGAATCGATCCGAAACAGCTCGACGCTCTTCTTCATCCGCAGTTCAATGCCAAGGAGCTTAAAGAATCCAAGGCTGCCGCAACAGGTCTTCCCGCAAGTCCGGGAGCTGCGTGCGGCCATTGCTATCTCACCGCCGCCAAGGCTGCCGAAATGCACGCTCAGGGCGAGAAGGTTATCATCGTCAGGCTCGAAACCAGCCCCGAAGATATCGAGGGTATGGCTGTTTCCGAGGGCGTTCTTACGGCAAGAGGCGGTATGACTTCTCACGCCGCGGTAGTTGCGAGAGGTATGGGTACCTGCTGCGTAGCCGGCTGCGCCGACCTTCAGGTATTCGAAGAAGAAGGTTACTTCATTCTTGCGGGCAAGACCTATCACGAAGGCGACGTTATCGCTCTCGACGGAAGCACCGGTAACATTTACGGTCACGCCATAGCTACTCAGCCCGCCGAAATCACCGGCGACTTCGAAACCATTATGGCTTGGGCGGACAAATACAGAACTCTTAAAGTCAGAACCAACGCGGATACTCCGAAGGACGCTAAACAGGCGGTAGCTTTCGGCGCGCAGGGTATCGGTCTTTGCAGAACCGAGCATATGTTCTTCGACAAAGACAGAATCATGGCTATGCGCGAAATGATCGTTTCGCAGACCGTCGAAGAAAGAAAGGCTGCTCTCAATAAGCTCCTTCCCATGCAGAGAAGCGACTTCGAAGGCATCTACAGAGCAATGGGCGAAAGACCCGTTACCATCAGATTCCTCGATCCGCCGCTCCACGAATTCCTTCCTCATACCGCCGAAGAAATCGAAGTTATCTCCAAGGAAATGAATATTTCCGTCGAAAGACTTACCCAGACGGTTAAGGATCTTCACGAATTCAACCCGATGATGGGACACAGAGGCTGCAGACTTTCCATTACCTATCCTGAAATCGCGGAAATGCAGACCAGAGCCGTTATGGAAGCGGCTATCAACGTAAGACTTTCCGACGGTCTTAATATCGTTCCCGAAATAATGATTCCTCTCGTAGGCGAAGTCGAAGAGCTTAAATACGTTAAGAAATTCGTAGACGATACGGCTAAGAAAGTTATGGAAGAAAAGGGCGTTGAGATTCCTTATATGGTAGGAACGATGATCGAAATTCCGAGAGCCGCTCTTACCGCGGACGAAATCGCGGGCGTTGCGGAATTCTTCAGCTTCGGAACCAACGATCTCACGCAGATGACCTTCGGATTCTCCCGTGACGACGCAGGAAAGTTCCTTAACGATTATTACAAGAAGAAGATTTTCGAAAGCGATCCGTTTGCGAGACTCGATCAGAAGGGCGTAGGCAAACTCGTCAGAATGGCTGCCGAACTCGGAAGAAAGACCAGACCCGAAATCAAACTCGGTATCTGCGGCGAACACGGCGGCGATCCCAGCAGCGTTGAGTTCTGCCACATCGTAGGTTTGAACTACGTCAGCTGTTCTCCGTTCAGAGTTCCCATCGCAAGACTTGCGGCGGCTCAGGCAGCGATAAATCATCCCAAGAACTAAAAATTCGAACGAAAGGGATTCCTCAGGGGATCCCTTTTTGATAAATTGACGCAAAAAAGATAAAATGGAACTGTATTACGAAGAGAAAGGGAAGGGAACGCCGCTCGTTTTGCTTCACGGGAACGGCGAGAATCACGAATATTTCAGGCATCAGATCGATTGTTTTTCCGAGGATTTTCGTGTAATCGCTCCCGATACCCGCGGACACGGACTTTCCCCGAGAGGAGACGGCGAGTTTTCGATAAAGAGATTTTCCGAGGATTTGCTGGGATTTTTAGATGAACTGCGCGTTGAAAAGGCGAATATTCTCGGTTTTTCGGACGGCGGGAACATCGCTCTGAGATTTGCTCTGGATCATCCCGAAAGGGTTCTGAAGCTCGTTCTGAACGGTGCGAATCTTTTTCCCGAAGGCGTAAAGCGTTCCACGCAGATTCCAATAGAGCTTGCCTACAAGGCGGTTAAAAAGCTTGCGGAAAAGGACGAAAAAGCCCGCGGTAAAGCCGAAATTCTCGGACTTATGGTCAACGAGCCGCACGTTTCTCCCGAGGAACTCAAAGCTCTCGATATGCCGGTGCTCGTCATCGTCGGCAGTCGCGATATGATACTGAAAAAGCACTCGGAGTTAATTGCGAAAAGCATTCGTAAATCTGAGTTTGTCGTAATTAAAGGCGACCATTTTATCGCGGACAAAAAGCCTCTTGAATTCAACGAGGCTGTGAGTTCGTTTTTGAAAAAGAACGATTAAAGTTAAAAAATATGAATATAAGGAGGATAATATGAAAGAAACTCTTATTGATTTAAAGGAAAGAAGAAGCTGTAGGAAATATCTTCCTCAGCAGATAACCGACGAGCAACTCAACGCTATACTCGAAGCGGGAACTTACGCGCCTACGGGTATGGGAAAACAGTCGCCGGTCATAGTCGTTTTGCAGAAGCCCGAGCTTATCTCCGAAGTCGCAAAGATGAACGCTGCGGTTATGGGCAGAGACGACAATCCGTTTTACGGCGCGCCGACCGTGCTTATCGTGCTTGCGGATCCTTCGGCAAGGACTTATCTTTACGACGGAGCTTTGGTTATGGGAAATCTTCTTAATGCCGCGCACGCCGTAGGCGTCGATTCGTGCTATGTTTTCCGCGCGAAAGAGGTCTTTGAAACCGAAGGGGGAAAGGCTCTTTTGAGAAAGTGGGGCGTTCCCGACAACTACGAGGGAATAGGAAACTGCATTCTCGGTTACGGCGCTCCGGACGGAAAACGCGAGGCTGCTCCGAGAAAATCCGACTATATCGTAAGGACTTAAAGAAGTTTTCGATTCGGGTTCGGATATCGCGATTCCGTAAAGTGCATTTTAGAATTCACAACCAAAATCAAAAAAAGCAGGTCGGAAGATCTGCTTTTTGTTTTTAGAAATAATCGATACTTTCAGGTTTCTTCTTCGGCTTCTTCCTCTTCGGCGAGAGAAATCGCTTCTTCTATCGCGAGATTGACTTTCGCAAGAAGCTCGGGTTTGTCCGAGATAAAACGATAACAGTTTTTGTCCGACATAAATTCGATATACTCGCCCGGCATAAACTGAAGGTTGAAATGCTCGGCGTTGCGGAAGGTAAGGCGAACGGTTTTCCCGTCCATAGAGCCTTCGTAAACGAAAGACTGACTTTTGTGCGTGAATCTTCCGTTTCCGGCGTCGTGATAGCCTTCGTCCGTTCCGATAACGAGTTTGCAATTTCCGGAAAGGTCGTACTCGTCGTTTTCGACTTCGTTCCGAACGAGGCGTCTTTGCATATAATTCCAAGCAGGCACGCTCGGAATGGATGTCGTTCCGTTGTCTTCCATAAGCACGCCGTATCTTCCCATAACCCATTTCGTGCCGCAATTCGTGCAGGAAACGGTATCTTTAGCCGTTTTCAGAGTGAATTCGCTCTGACATCTCGGACAGCGGAAAAGAATGTTTTCGAGACCTTCCGCGGTGTTTTTGTTGGAGAGAATGATTTTGCGTTCTCTCTGAAACTCGAATTCGTCGTAAGAAGTCGCTTCGGCTACGGCGTGGAGAACTTCTTCTTCGCTCATATACTTGATTTCGTCGGAAGTAAAGAGGTTCGAAAGCACTGCGGTCGCGCCCGAGCAGCCTATCGTTTTTTGCGAGAAAGACGGACGGTTGAGGTAGGAGCCGTTGATTGTGAGTACGCAAACGGGAATTCGCAGAGTTTTGATAAGTTTGGCTACTGAAGGATTGATATAGGTCGGAGTTCCGTCGACAGAAACCTTCTGTTCCGCAAAAAGAGCGACCGAGCCGTTAGCCGCGACGACTTTCTGGATTTTACCGATGGTTTCGTCGTCGAAAACGTTGCGCTTGAGCGGAATAACGCCCATATATCCCGTAATGACCGAATTCGAAGAAACGTCCTCGGGATTTACGATGAAGTTGAATTTCTGCGGAAACATAACCGCTGCGGCGATTTTGATATTATCTTTCGAGCTGTGATTTACAAGCAGCAAAAAAGGAGGCTTGACTTTTTCAAAGCCCTCCTTGTCGATCTTCAATCTGAGTTTAGCAAGAAGAGGCTTTCCCGAAGCAAACACGTATGACGAATAAAAGATTTCGCTTGGTAAAACTACTTTGTCCGTTGAAGTTTTCATACTGATTATTATATCAAATACTATAATAAAAATCAAGGCAAATTAAAGCTTTTCCGGCTTTTTCGTTTTAAAAAAAAGGTCTTTTCCGTAAAAAACTTAATTAAAACGTAAAAAAGAGTTTTTGAGCCGACAAAAAACGAAAGAAATATTTCGGGCGGGATTGTTGACAAAAACGAGCAAAAGTGTTAGAATCCACGACTGTGGCGTGTTGCGGAAAAAGACGCGCATACGCGGAAAATAACGGTTGACGAGAGCGGAGCGGAAGATGAATAACGACGAAAAGCCCGTAAAAAACGCGGGGAACGCTTTTTTTGCGTTCATAAAAAAGAATCTTATGGCGGTTATTGCGTGGATTTTGGCTGCGGTTACGATGATTCTTGTGCCTCCCGACGGAGAATACGCAGATTATTTCGATATGAAAACGCTGGTATGCCTTTTCACGATAATGCTTTGCGTTGCGGCTTTCAAGGACCTCGATATTTTCTCTCTTCTTGCGGTAAAGCTCATAAAAAAGCTTAAAAACACGAGGTCGCTTACCTTCGCGTTGGTTTTTATTACCTATTTTGCTTCCATTCTTATAGCAAACGACATAGCTCTTCTGACCTTTTTGCCTCTCACGATAGCGGTTTTCAGAGGCTGCGGAAAGAGAGAATACGTTGCGGCTACGGTGATTTTGCAGACGATAGGCGCAAATCTCGGCGGAATGATAATGCCCTTCGGGAATCCTCAGTCGCTTTATATTTTCAGCGCGTACTCGCTTACCGTCGTGGAGTTCGTTTCGGTTATGGCGTTTCCGTTTGCGCTTTCGCTCGTAACAATCGTAATAGGTTGTTTTCTGACGCGGAAAGAGCCTGCGGAGGTACTCGTTGACGAAAAAAGAGAGATTCCCGCGTGGAGACCGATAGTTTATTCCGTGTTTTTTGTCCTTTCGTTACTCAGCGTTTTCGACGTTATCGACAAATATATAATTCTTGCGGCGGTTGCGGTCGGAATGCTTTTTATCGACAGGAAAGCGTTTATAGGCGCGGATTACGGATTGCTTCTGACGTTCGTGGCTTTCTTTATTTTTGCGAACAATATGGCCCGGATTCCCGCGGTTTACGGTTTCGTTTCCGAGATAACCGAAAAAAACGCGCTTCTTGCGGCTGTTTTGGGTTGTCAGATAATGAGTAACGTCCCGACGGGCATATTCCTTTCCAAATTCACTTCCGATTGGCAGATGCTTCTCGTCGGTACGAATATCGGCGGAGTAGGTTCTCCCGTGTCGTCGCTTGCAAGTCTTATAACGCTTAAAACTTACGTAAGGGAGTTCCACGGGCAGGGTGGAAAATATATGAAGAGATGCCTTGCGTATAACTTTACGGTGCTTTTGATTTTAACCGTCGCCTGCTGTTTCTTTTTCCGCTGAATAAAGGCGACTATCTTTTTCCGTATGCGAAAAATCGGAACGAAAAAAACGAGTCTTTCAAAAACGGAAACGCTGATTTTGAAAAACCCGTATTTCGTGCGTTATTTCGGAAAGTCGGTTATTTTACGAGAAGCTCCTTATGCTCGTTGGGGAAAACGACGGCGGTTTTCTGATTCGTGTAATTCACGAAACCTACCGCGGCTTTCGAAGGCTTTTTAACGAATCGTTTTTCCGTGTAATCCACGGGAGTTTTTCCCGAATTTCTTGCTTCCGAGTAAAAAGCCGTGATTTCAGCCGCTTTTTCGATAACTTCGTCGGGGACTTTTTTCCCTTCGGTTACTATTATGACGTGAGAGGAATGGATATCCTTCGTATGCAGCCACAAGTCGTCCGGTCTTGCGAGTTTGTTCGTGACGAAATCGTTCTGAACGTTGTTTTTCCCCGCATAAATCGTAAAACCGTCCGTTTCGTAACGAAGAGGAACGGGGACGGAGGAGTTCCTTTGCTTTTTTATCGTACCTTTGAGGTTATCTCCGCGCTGATTTCCGCGTATAAGACCGTTTGCGACGAGTTCCGAATAGATTTCTTCGAGGTCGGCGAAGGTTACCGAATATTTCAGGGATTCCTGGACCGAAACGAGATAGCGGAGGGTTTCGCAGTTTTCTTCGAGAAGTTTTTCGGTATATTCGGCGGTTTTTCTGAGTTTAAGTGCTTTTTTGAAGAAAGCTTCGGCGTTGGCCTGAGGAGTTTTGTTTTCGTCGAGAGGAATGACGACGATTTCGTTATCGCCGTAGAAATTTTCGACTTCGGCGGATTTCATTCCCTTTTTGAGGCGATAAATATTTGCGAGAATCAGATTCCCTTCGTCGCTGAATTTCTTATGGTTTTCCGATTCGACGAGGGCTTCGGTCTGCGCGGCAATTTTCTTTTCCGTACGCGATTTTGCGTTTTTGACGACGGTAGAGATATGTTTTGCTTTTTCCCTGAAACGCTGACGGGCGTTTTTCTCCGTAAAATAATAGTCGAAGGCTTCGTTGAGCGTATCGAAAAACACCGGCGTGCCGCGTTTGCTGCGGTAAACCGTCGGGAAAACGTCGAGAATATCGCCGTTGGCTTCGAGGACGTTAGGGGAAGGATTTTCGAGAGACCGCATAAAAGCCGAAAATCGTCCGGTTATCTCTTCTGAAAGAGAATCGGCGGATTCTGTTTTATCGAGTCCGTAAAGAATCTCTCCGAGGGTATCCCGGCTCATTCCGAGGACGCCGTTTTCGAGGGCGAAAAAGGGATTCTCGGAATTGGTGATAAGAGCTTTAAGTCCCGCAATATCGTCGGGCGCGACCTTATCTCTCGGCGCGAAAAAGCCGTATTTCGTCCCCGGGAAAAACTGGCGTTCCTTTTCCGTGTCGAGAGAAACCTTCCGTATGGTATCGAATATGACGTAATCTCCGTCGGTGAGAACGATATTCGAAGTCTTTCCAGTGAGTTCGATGACGAGATGACGCTCGTAAGGATAACCGAGTTCGTTGGTTCCCGTTAAGGAAATATCGGCTACTCTTTCGAAAGGTACGCCGGAAACTCCCGTTATCGTCGCGCCGGAAAGATGCTTGCGGAGAAGCATACAGAACGACGGAGCGGCGGCGGGAGACGGATACGAAGAAGCCGTAAGGTGCATACGACAGACCGTAGGGTTCGAGCAGAGCGTAAGTCTGTACGTTTTTCCCGTATAAATCGTGAGTTGGATTTCGTCGCGTTCGGGCTGAACGATTCTGTTGACTTTGCCTCCCGAAAGAAGCCGATTGAGTTCCCGTATTATTATGCCGTAGCTTATAGCGTCGATTGCCATTTTTACCTCGCAGAGAGAGTTTTGCTCAAAACATTATACACTATTTTGCCTTAGATGACAAGAAAATGTTTGCCAATCCGAAATATTTGTGATATAATCAACTTCTGTGAACTACGTTCTAATTCAGGAGGATCAATATGACTTATACGATCGAAAAGAAAGAAGTTTCTGTAGAGGTAACTTTAAACATAACGGCGGAAGAATGGGCTAAGCATTGCGACGAAGCCTTTAACAAAAACAAGGGTAAGTATTCCGTTCCCGGATTCAGAAAGGGACACGTTCCCCGCAGGATTCTCGAGAATATGTACGGAAAAGAATTCCTTTACGACGAAGCTCTTGACCTTTGCTTCGGAAATTATTACGGAGAGGCTCTCGACAGCGATAAATCCGTAGAAGTTCTCTCTTATCCTACCCTTAACGAATTCAACGTTCAGGAAGACGGAAGCGTAGTAGTTAAAGCGGAAGCTCCCGTCAAGCCCGAAGTTAAACTCGGCGCGTATACCGGACTCGAAATCGTTAAGACCGACGCGACCGTTACCGAAGAAGAGGTCGAAGCCGAGCTTAAGAGAACTCTCGACAAATATGCGGGAATGGTCAATATCGAAGACAGACCTGTCGAAGACGGAGATACCGTTACCATCGATTACAGCGGAAGCGTGGACGGAGTCGCGTTCGAAGGCGGCACTGCCGAAAATCAGAAGCTCGTCATCGGCTCCAATACTTTCATTCCCGGGTTCGAACCTCAGCTTATCGGAATGAACGTAGGCGAAGAGAAGGACATCAACGTTAAATTCCCCGAGGAATATCACGCCGAAGAGCTTAAAGGCAAGGACAGCGTTTTCCACATTAAACTTCATAAAATAGAAAAGAAAGAAGTTCCCGAGCTTACGGACGAATTTGCCGCGGATATTTCCGAATTCGATTCCAAGGAAGCCTATATCGACGATATCAGAAAGAGAATGACCGAGAATAAGCAGAAGAGAGCCGAAACTCTCGATGAAAACAAGCTCGTGGATCTTATTACGGCAAATGCGGAAGTCCCCGAATCCAGATTCCTCATCGAAAGAGAAATGGATTATTATCTCGGCGATTTCGAAAGAATGCTCAACGGTCAGGGTATAACTATGGATCAGTATGCCAAGTATACTAACCAGACGAAAGAGCAGATCAGAGAAACCAACAGAGAAAGAGCCGTTATCGAAGTAAAGACTCAGCTCGTCATCGACGCCGTTATCGAAAAAGAAAATCTTACGGCTACCGAAGAGCAGAAGCAGGCTATGCTTGAAAGTCACGCGAAGGAAGCGGGTAAGGACGTCGAAGCTTATAAAGCCGAGCTTCCTGCGGAAGCTACGGGTTATATCGCTCGTCAGGCGACCGTCAAGAATTTCTTCGATTTCGTCAAGAGCCACAACAGCTTCGTTGAAGGCAAGGAAGAAGTCGCTGCCGAAACCGCGGAACAGGCAAAGGACGCCGAGTAGTTTTCGGGCGGACTTTTACTCAGGATAAAACATCGGGTATAGGGCGTCCTTGGGCGTCCTATACTAATAAATAAATATTTTTACGAAAGTTAACGAAAAGTACGTTTTAGCGCGTATAATAACAGACAGACGCTACGCCGTGGATTATACGGCACGGGAGGAATTCAGGTGGCATACGAACAAACCGATATCAGAACCCTGATGCTGGACGACAGGATTATTATCCTCAACGGGGAGATTAACGAGTACGTGGCTAACGATATAGTTACCAAGCTCCTTTATCTCAACAACAAAGACAGCACGAGCGATATTTTTATGTATATCAACAGCCCCGGAGGAACGGTTTCCGACGGATTGGCTATTTTCGACACTATGAACCACGTTAAATGCGACGTTTCCACTATCTGCATAGGAATGGCCTGCAGTATGGGGGCGTTTCTGCTTGCCGGAGGAACGAAGGGTAAGAGATATTCCCTTCCCAACAGCAGCATAATGATACATCAGCCGCTCGGAGGCGCGAGCGGTCAGGCAAGCGACGTAGCTATCGTGGCGAAACAGATTCTCAAAACCAAAGAAAAGCTTAACCGTATTCTTTCGGAGAAATGCGGTCAGCCTATCGAAAAGGTTTCGGTCGATACGGACAGAGATTTCTATATGACTCCGGAGGAGGCTTTGGAATACGGTCTTATCGACAAGGTTCTTTATCCCGAAGAAAAGTAAGGAGGAGAGATATGGTTCAACAACAATGTTCTTTCTGCGGAAAGAAAAAATCTCAGGTCAGAAGTCTTATAGCCGGTCCGGATAACGTATTCATCTGCAACGAATGCGTGGACGTCTGCTATTCGCTTATGAACGAAAGCAACCACAGAGAAGATGCGGAGCTTGACTTCGTCCTTCCCACGCCCAGTCAGATAAGACAGCAGCTTGACGATTACGTCATAGGTCAGGACAGAGCGAAGAAGATTCTTTCGGTAGCCGTATACAATCACTATAAAAGGGTTTATTCCAGAGGCAGCGTTAAAAAGAGCGATGACGACGGCGTCGAACTCGACAAGAGCAATGTTTTGCTTCTCGGACCGACGGGATCGGGCAAAACTCTTCTTGCAAAGACTCTTGCGAAAATCCTTGACGTTCCTTTTGCCGTCGCCGACGCTACTACGATAACCGAAGCCGGTTACGTCGGAGAGGACGTGGAAAATATCCTTCTCAAGCTCATTCAGAATGCCGATTACGATATAGAAAGGGCGCAGAGAGGTATTATTTATATCGACGAAATCGATAAGATCGCAAAAAAGGGCGAGAACGTTTCCATAACCCGCGACGTTTCGGGCGAAGGCGTACAGCAGGCTCTTCTGAAAATTATCGAAAGCACGATTGCGAACGTTCCTCCTCAGGGCGGAAGAAAGCATCCTCAGCAGGAGTGTATCACCATCGATACGAGTAATATTCTTTTCATCTGCGGAGGAGCCTTCGTAGGACTGGATAAAATCGTTCAGCACAGAGTAAATAAATCCTCTATGGGCTTCAGAGTTACGAGCGACGAAGTTAAGAAGGCGGAAAATATCCTCGATATGGTTCAGCCTCAGGATTTCATCAAATACGGACTTATTCCCGAATTCGTAGGAAGACTCCCGATTTCGGTAGCTTTGACGGAACTGGACGAGGACGCGCTCGTAAAAATCCTTACCGAGCCTAAGAACGCGCTTGTCAAGCAGTTTACCAAGCTTATGGGAATGGACGGAATCAAAATGGAATTCAATCCGGACGCGGTCAGAGCGATTGCGGCGGAAGCCATAAAGCTCAAAACGGGCGCGAGAGGACTGAGAGCCATTATGGAGAATATGATGCTCGGATTTATGTACGACAGTCCCGACGACAAGACCATAGAAAAAGTAATCATAACCAAGGAATGCGTGGAAGGGGCGGAAAGCCCGAGGATAGTCCGCAGGGAAGTTGCCTGAGGGAATGTCCGATTTAAGCAAGTCAAAGGCAGAAGCGGCGGATAATCCCGTCGCTTCGGGGAGAATATAAATGGAAGAAAAGCTTTTACCGGTAATAGCATTAAGAGGAGTAGTCGTTTTTCCCGACTGTACCGCGTCCATCGATATAGGCAGGGAAAAGACTCTCTGCGCGGTCGATACGGCGTTCAAGGGCAACGGAGAGATTCTTTGTCTTACGCAGAAGGATATAAACGTTTCCGATCCGGGTGAAGACGACGTCTATCGGGTAGGAACGGTCGCGAAAGTTCGGCAGGTGCTTAAGCTTCCCAACAATAATATGAGGGTGCTTATCGCGGGAATGTACAGAGCTTCGGCTCAGGATCTGGATTTCGACGGAAAATTCATTACCGCGAAGACCGTTCCGCTTCAGGAAACCAATACCGACACCATTCGCGCCGAGGCGGTTTTCAGACAGTGCCGCGAAAAGCTTTCCGAGCTTTCCGGAAACAAGAAGATTTCGCGCGAGCTTTTCCTCGAACTCAATAATACCTATAATTACAACTCTTTCGTCAATCTTCTGGCTAACGTTCTCGTATATCAGGACGACAAGAAGCAGCAGCTCGTCGAAGAACCGGATACGGAGATACGTCTCGAAGAAATAGACAAGGCTATAAGTACCGAAATCGAAATCGCGAAGATGGACAAGCGTATAGCGAGCCGCGTCAAAACTCAGATCGATCAGGGACAGAAAGAATATTATCTTAAAGAGCAGATGCGCGCGATAGGCGCGGAGCTGGGCGACGACAACGAAGCGGGAGAGCTTGAAAAGAAAATCAAAGACGCTCGTATGCCCGAAGAAGTCGAGCAGAAAGCCCTTAAAGAGCTGGGAAGAATGGCTAAAATGGCTCCGTCCTCCCCCGACGCTTCGGTAATCAGAACGTATATCGACTGGCTTACCGACCTTAAATGGAATTACGCCACCGAAGATAACAAAGACCTCAAGAGAGCAAAGGAGATTCTCGACGAGGATCATTTCGGACTGGAAAAAATCAAGGAGAGGATTCTCGAATATCTTGCGGTTATGCACCTGACGGGCGGAATGAAGAGTCCGATTCTTTGTTTCGTAGGACCTCCGGGAGTAGGAAAAACGAGTATCGTCAAATCCATCGCGAGAGCTTTGGGAAGAAAATACGTTAGAATGAGTCTCGGCGGAGTGCGCGACGAAGCCGAAATACGTGGACACAGAAGGACTTATATCGGCGCGATGCCCGGAAAGATAATCTATATGCTCAAACAGGCTCAATGCGTAAATCCCGTTATTCTTTTCGACGAGCTTGACAAGATGAGCAGCGATTACAGAGGCGATCCCGCGAGCGCGATGCTCGAAGTCCTCGATCCGGAACAGAATTTCTCCTTCGTTGACCATTATCTCGAAGTTCCGTTCGATTTATCCAAGGTTATGTTCGTTGCGACGGCAAATACGGTCGAATCCATTCCGCCCGCTCTTTTGGACAGAATGGAGATCATAGAGCTTACCGGTTACACGGAAGAGGAAAAGATAAGCATAGCCAAAAACTTCCTTATTCCGAAAACCAAAAAGAATCACGGACTCGACAATTCGGATTTCGCTCTTTCGGACGATACGGTCAGAAAGGTGATAGAATGCTATACGAGGGAATCCGGCGTGCGTACTCTCGAAAGAGAGATAGCGGCAATCGCAAGGAAGGTCGCCCTCAAAGTCCTTAACGGCGAGATTCGTGAGGAAATTACTCCCGCAAATCTTTCGGATTATCTGGGCGTCGAAAAATACAGAAACGATCAGCCCGAACTCGTCGATGAAGTAGGCTCGGCTACCGGTCTTGCCTGGACGGCTGTCGGCGGAGTAACGCTTACGATCGACGTCGCTTTATTCAAGGGCAAGGGAGAAATTCTTCTTACGGGCAAGCTCGGCGACGTTATGAAAGAATCCGCCCGCACCGCGATAAGTCTGGTCAAGAGTCTTGCTCAGGAATACGGAGTGGATCCCAAAGTTTTCGGCGAAACGGATATTCATCTGCACATTCCCGAAGGAGCGATTCCCAAGGACGGTCCGAGCGCGGGTATAACTATGGCGACGGCGTTGATGTCGGCGTTTTCGGGTTTCCCCGTGAGCCGTAAAGTCGCTATGACCGGAGAAGTTACGCTGAGAGGAAAGGTTCTGCCCATAGGCGGACTCAAAGAAAAAACTCTTGCCGCTTTCAGAGCGGGCATAAGAAAAGTCATTATTCCCAAGGACAATTACAAAGACGCGGCGGAGATTCCCGAAGAGGTCCGCAGTCAGCTCGAACTCGTTTTCGTAAGCGAGATAAAACAGGTATTCGACGCGGCTCTCGTTAAAAACAAAAAGTAGAGTATCCGACCGGAAAGGAGAATACTAATGATAATTAAAAACGCTTCTTTCATTACCTCGGCTGCTTCGCCCAAGGATATGATAGTCAGCGATACGATGCAGATAGCCGTCGTAGGCAAATCCAACGTAGGAAAAAGCAGTTTTATCAATATGATGACGAACGACGGAAAGCTTGCGCGCGTTTCGAAAGAGCCGGGACGGACGAGGCTTATCAATTACTTTCTGATTAACGGCGGAGACTTTATTTTGACCGACCTTCCGGGATACGGGTTCGCGAAGGTAGGCGACGACGAGAAAATCAGATGGGCGAAGCTTATCGACGGTTATCTCGATAACGAAGAGGCTCTTGCGCACGTATTTTTTCTCGTGGACATAAGGCACGAGCCGACGACCGACGATCTGGTTATGTACGACTATCTGTTCAGAAAAGGTCTTCCGTTTACCGTCCTTGCGACAAAATCCGACAAGCTTTCCAAGGTTAGAATCGCGGACAGCCGAAGAAAAATCGCCACGACCTTTAAACTCGGGATAGGCAACGTCATTCCTGTGAGCAGTCAGACCCGCGCGGGGAAAGAAGACGTTCTCGAAACGATTCAGAGGGTTTTCGACGCATATCATACGCCCTTAACCGAAGAAGAATAAATACAGGCCCCGCTAAACGGGGCTTTTCTTTGTTCTGTGGCGAAGGTCTGCGCCTTTAAGTTCGACCGCGAGGGTGTTTTCCGCGTTCGTAAGCCGCGAAAAAGTGCGCGCGGTATACCTTGCGATAAGGTCGGCATTTGTGAGATTTGTCGTCGCGACCGTATGTTTGAGAGCGCAGGCTCGTTTGTCGAAAAGATTGAAAAACGATTCTACGGTAACGTTCTGATGTATAGGTTCGGTTCCGAGGTCGTCGATTATGAGATAATCCGCGCGCGTGAGGGCGTTCCAGGTTTTTTCGCCCGAAAAAGGGTCGGAAAGATGAATTTTCAGGAACTCTCTTTCGAGGTCGAATGCGGAAAAGAATAAAACCGAGCCGATTTCGTTTTGAAGAAGTCGGTTTTTTATCGCGTTGAGCGCGTAAGTCTTGCCCGTACCCGCCGCTCCGTAAACGAAAAGATTGAGCTTGCATTCTTCGGAATTGTCCGCGTATTTCCGGCAGTAATCCATAAATTTCGAATTAATCGAAGGTTCTGCGTTTTCAAAAGTCATTTCGTCCCCGCGCGAACGCTCGGTTTCTCCCATAAGCTCGGTCAGACATTTGCAGGGAAGCCCTTCGTAAAACCCCGTATCGCCGCATTTTTTGCAGAAATAACGCGGCTTTAAGTCCTCTTCCGAAAATCCGAGGGAGGCAAGAAATTCCGAAAGTTCTTTCTCTGCCACGATTTTCTTTTGCCGTGCGGAAAAATCTCCCTTTATCTCGTCTATCGTGAGCTTATGTATTAAAGCCGTAAGTTTGCCGAAACGTTCAAAGCCGCTTAAATGAAGATTGATTTCGTAAGCGCGTTCTTCGGCTGCGTATTTTCTGTTTTTAATGATTCTGAGTGCGGAATTTTTATCCATAATCCACCTTTTACGAGCGTTTTTGAATCTTTAGTCGTAATTACAAGTATTTTTGCCGTGCGTTTTTTAGTTTTCGGGTAAATTCACCCGATAGATTCCCTCGTTTTTTGCGAAGAATTTTTATTCTTGCGTCAGTCGAAAACCGTGAAAACGGCGTCGAGTTCTTCCTTCGAGTAATCTCGGGTTTCTTCGGGGCGTTTGGGTTTTGTCGGGGAGACCTGTTTGTTTTCGGAGGTCTTTGCTCCCTCGAGAGTCGTGATTCCCTTCGCGTGGAGAGAAAGAAGGGTTTTGTTGAGATAAGCGATGGGATTATATGCCGAGCCGGAGAGTCCCGCTTCGTAAAGAATTAGGTCGAGCGGAAGTCCGAGCGACGTCCATTGATTGAAACACTGGCGGTCGAATCTCGTAATTCTCCTTTCAAGCCCCATTGCGTCGAGTACGGAGCGGATTTCGTCGTCGTGAGCTATCGTCTCTTCTATGTAAGCGTTTATTGCGTCGGTCGAAGTAAGTCCGAGCTTATAGAAGCGTTTTACGGAATTATCGAGGTCGGCGAGCGTTCTGAGGCTGCAGGTCGCGCAGTATTTTGCGATAAGCAGGAGAGTATCTCCGTCGAACCCCATTTTGAACCAATTAAGGAGATAATCGTCTACGATAAACTGCTGATTCGGATAATAAAGTCCGATTTTTGAAACTATCTTTCTCGCAAGCTCGTAATTCGCGGCTTTTCCGTTTTCGTAATCCTCTATTTCCTTTATTGAAAGCAGTCCGTTCCGGTAATATTCCGAAAGTTTTCTGTCGAGCATATTCATTCCGCCTTTTACGGAGTTTTTCGCGACGCTGCCGATTATATCGTCCGAAAATCCGAAGTCGCTTCTCCATTTTTCGTAAAGCTCTATATCCGAGTAATCTGGATTTCTTCTTATTTTGAGAATAGAAAGCGTAGATTTCAGGTCGCCTATGAAGGGCAGAGGTTTATTGAGGCGGTTATTGACTTCGCTTTCGGTGCGTATGCCCTGCTTATTGAGGTTTCTCGCGACCGCGAGAATATAGGAATAGGCCACGTCCGTACCCTTGACCGAAACGCAGTATTTCACGACGGCTACGAAAGCTTCCGGTTCGAAGAAGTTCTCTTCGAGGAAAAGGTAATATTCTCCGTATTCGGTGGGAGTTATCATTCTGTCGGTCAGGAGAGACTGAACCTGTTTATTGAAGGTCTTATACTTCCCGGGCTTGATTTTTTTATAAAGTTCGTTCGTCCTCACCGGACAGTAAACCACGCTGAAATCGGGCTGCTCGTAAACCATACAAAGCCCCATTTCCTCCCAGTAATAATAAGCCGCTTTGATTTCGTCCTCTGAAAGTCCGAGAGCGGCTTTCATCGTATCGAGGGTATTGACGTTGTCGCCCGTGCGCGAGAGATACAACCCGAAAACGTAAACCGTTACGAAGGCGGAATTTGCGCCGGGAATGAATTTACTTATAAAACGGTTGTCGATAAGCGTATACTGAGAATCGACAAGCGAAGAGTCGTTTCTTATGAAAGGCATAGTTTCTCCGTGAAGAAAGTCGTTTTTTCGAAAAAAACGGCGTTTCTTTGTCGTAATTAAGTCGTTAATGATATTTAATTTACCTAAAAGACTTGCATTTTTATACGGAATTTGTTATAATCGAACCGTATACAATGAAATCGTATATATTTTACCACAAATCGACTTAAATTTAAAGCGTTTTAACAATAAAATACGCACGGGAGGTTTGAAATGAGAGTTCTTAAGGTTGTTGCCGGAACGTCGACCGGATCGACGGTGTTCGAGCTGGGAAGAAAGGCTAAGAGCTACGACTGGGATAAGGCGGAGCTTCTGACCGATTGTCTTTCGCAGGTCTTTTTCGGAACGGGTTCTTTTTGGTCGGGGAATATCGAAGTATATTTCGAGCTTAAAGGTAAGCTTTTCTGCGCCGGAAAGCGTATGCAGGCAGGAAAGTCCGAAAACTACCTTGCGGGCGAAGATGACGGAAACCTGACCGTGTATGCGGAGGATTACGAAGGGGTTCTGAAATATCTCGGCGATTTCGTCGGGGGAGATTTTCTTCGTTATCTTCAGACGGTTTTCGTTACCGCGAAGGATGTCGGCGATTTCGTTTCGGATAACGGCAGGGCAATTCTCGGCGATCTCGTTTACGCCGCAAAAGAAGCCGAAAGCGACTTTGACGAAAAGAAATTCCGCGAGCTTGAGGAAGAAAGAGCAAGACTCGAGGATATTGCGGACGCAAGCAGACTTTTTGCGAGAAGCGCGGCTCTTAAGGGCGTGTTGGACGAGAAAAAGAAGAAAGCCGAAGAGCTTTCTGCGTTGAGAGAAGAACTCGGAGCGAAAAAAGAGATTGCCGCGGAGAAGTCGGAATTCGACGAAGCGCGCGCCCGTCACGAGCAGAACAGAGCTTCGGCTGAAAAAGCGAAAGACGTGATTGCCTTCCGCGAGGACGCCGTGAAGCTTAAAGAGATTCTTTCCCGGAAAGAAAAGTCGATTGAAGAGTCGAAGGAGCTGGACGCCCGTCGCGAAGACGCGGAGAAGCAGGACGAAGCCGCGAAGGAAGCCGTCGCTTATTCCGAGACTCTCAGAAAATATACTGAATATAAATCCAAAGCCGACGAGCTTGACGGAAAGGTTTCGGAAGCCGAAAAAAGAGTCGAAAAATCCAAGGCCGACGCTGATTCCTTGGAAAAAGCGAAAAAAGCGGCCGAAGAATCTTACGCAAAAGATTCCGAGAAGAGAAAAAAGGAGTTTTCCGAAGCCCGGAAAAACGAAGAAAAGAAATATAACGATACTGCCGTAGCCGCAAAGAAAGCTATCGCTACGGAAAACGACACGGCCAAAGCCGAAAAGACGAGGCTTGCCGAAGTCGAAAAGAAGCTTCCCGAAGCTGAAAATCGCGCCAGGGAGGCGAAATCCCGTATCGACGAGTTGGAAAAAACGGGGTATACTCAGGAAAGTTACGATAAATTCGTGTCCGACGAATCCGTAAGGCGCGCCGATTACGACAAACAAGCCGAGAATATCAGGCGTGAAAACGAAGAGGCGAAGAAGGCTTTCGAAGACGAAAAAGCTTTCGTCGAGCATAAGAAGGAGGAAATCGCCGAAAAACGTGCGCTTTTGAGCAAGGAGAAGGAGTCTCTTCTTGCCGAGAAACCTGCTTTGGAAAACGAGAAATCCGTCGCTCTCTACGACGTGAATCCCAAAAATCGCTACGAAGTTACCAAAAAGTATTTCGGAATGGGCTATAATCCCACCGAATTCAATCTTCATCTGAAGTCGCTTAAAGGAAGGATTGCCGCAATAGACGCGAGACTTTCGGAAATAGACGCAAGGATAAAGGCTATCGACGAGGAAATTAAAGGTCTTAAAGAGCCGTCTTTGAGCGTTTCCGCTCCGGAAGTCAAAGAAATTCCCGAGTATAAATCTCTTCTTCCCATCGATACGACGGGATTTACCGCGCTTCAGCTCGAATATTACGATAAACTCACCGTAGGCGAGGCGGACGAAATGCTTTGCGGAGAGCGCAAGCTTTACGAGGATTCGGCTAAGGAAGCGGAGAGCCTTTCGGCTGAGAAAAAGAAGCTCGAGCAGTCTCTCTCCGAGCGCGAGAAGACCGTCAGAAAGCTCAACGACGAAGTCAACGAAGCCAACAGGAAGATTACGGAAAACGCAAAGAAGCAGTTTGCCGAAGAAAAGTTCGTTTTTGCCGACGAAGATAAACTTTCTGCCGCGCGTAAAGAGCTTGACGAGGCGAACGAAGAGCTTGAAAGGGTAAGGAAAGAAAGAGAAGCTCTTCCTCAGGCTGAAAAGCCCGCGAAATGTTCCGAAGCCGCAATGGCGATGATTTCCGTCGGAAAGATAGCTCCTTCCGGAAAAGCGGAGGAAACCCGCAGTCTTTCCGAAGAGAAGAAGAAAGAGATTTCCGAGCTTGAAAAAGCCGAAGAAACTCTCAGGGCTAAACTCGACGGAAGGAATCCCGACGAATACGCGGTCGGAAACGACGAAGCCGACAGACTTTCCGCCGAGATAAAAGCCTTTGAAGAAGAGGGGAGCAGGCTTTCCGAAGAAGAAAAGAAATTCGAAGGACTGCCCGCCGATATTACGAGGCGCATAGCCGTCAACGAAAAGGAAATCGCGGAAAACGACGAAGAAATTCTCGAGGCCGAAAAGAGTCTTGCCGAAGTAGCCGCGGGAATAACGGCTTCCAGGGAGGCTCAGGCTCGGCTTAAAGCAACCGATTCCGAGTACAAGAAGCTCAGAAGGCTTGCCGCCGAGGAGAGGAAGTTTGCCTCTTCCGCAGAAGCGAAGAAGGTCGTTAAGAAGTTTAACGACGGTTTGGGCAAGATGCTTGCAAAGATGACCGACGGAAGACTTACCGCTAAGCTCGAAGACTGCCTCAGAATCACCGAGAACGGGGAAGTAATCGCTCTTTCGTGGCTCGGAAGTACGGATAAGACTTTGGTTTACGTCGCGGTAATCAAAAACGCTCCCTGCGGCGAGGATAAGATTTCCAATTCGCTCGTGGTTTGCGGCGACGTGGATATGGACAGAGATTTGTTCCTTAAATGTCTGAGCAATACTTCCGTTACGCTTAAAACTTCGGTAGATTTCATTCCTTCCGAAAAGCCCGCGAGAAAGAGAAAAGCCAAGACCTCCGACGCCGCTTCGACGACTGCGGAAAAGCCGGAGGTTTCCCCGACGATTGTCGAGAATACGGAGCTTGAAAAAACGACGGAAGAAAAATCCGAGGTTTCCGCGGCAGCTAAAGAAAACCTTGAAATAATCGAAACTCCGGCTGCCGAAGAAAAATCCGTGGAAAAAGCTGCCGAAAATAAAGTCGTAAACGAAGACAAGGCAGCGGAGGAAGAAATTCCCTCGATTGCGGAAGAAGTCAAAGCCGATTCTGATAAGACCGAAGAGTCCGTAAATCCTTCCGAAGCCGAAGTTTTGACGGAGAACGCCGACGATAAAGCAAACGAAATCCGATAAGATGTTTTTTTGAAAAAGCCTTGAAATCGCATTTTCGTTGTGGTATAATAAAACCATAAAGCGAATCGGAAGGTAATCTGCCGATATCGTAAGGCAGACGGTTTTCCGATTCGATATTATCCGAATACCCACGCGGTTCGTCCGCGGATAACAGGAGGTACGTTTATGAAAACCGAAATCATTTGCAAGGATTATCATATGAGGGGCAACCTCGAAGAGGTTATCGAAAGAAAGCTCGCCAAGCTTGACAAGTATTTCCCCGACGAAGGAGCTTCCGCAAAGGTCGTTCTGACCAAGCAGAGCAGAAACTGCAAAATGGAAGTTTCCATTTATTACGAAAGGAATACCATAAGAGCCGAAGTCGAGGGCAAAACGATGTACTACAATATCGACAGCGTTATGCCTAAGCTTGAAAGACAGATACTGAAATATCGCGAAAAGATTTTCGATAAGCGCAAGCAGCCCGCAGATATCGCAAAGAATCTCGAATTCATCACCGACGTTCCGGAACAGAATGCAGAAACGTACGAAATAGCGAAGACCAAGAGATTCCCGCTCGAAGCGATCGAACTCAAGGAAGCCATCGTCAACCTCGAACTCTCCGGTCACGATTTCTATATGTTCCTCAACGTAGCAACCAATCAGGTAGAACTGGTTTATCGTCGTCACGACGGAAAAGTCGGTCATCTCCAGCCGTATATGGAGTAAACCGTTTTTGCCTCGTTCATTATAGCGTTTGTCTTTATGATATAAAGCGATAGCATAAAAGCGATTAAAAGCCTTGAAATAACGGGTATTATCGTATCGAATAAAGCCGCGGCTTTGGTTGCGGCTTTTTTAAATAATGAAAAAATATGCGGGAATTGTATTCAAAACGGTAGACAAAAAACTTTGTCTGTGTTATACTTCTCGCGTCGATGTGAGTCGACAGTGCTCGGATCGGGCGAATAAAAGTAACCCGTTAACGGGGGGAATAACGGTGAGAGTCCGTTGCAACAGTCATTACCGTATTTCGCGGAGCGTAAGCTTTGCGTTAAGTCGGATTACCCTGCCGATGCATTAAGGTGCTATACGTTTCTTGACAGTGAGGAACAGGTCCGAATAAACAATTCTCAAAGCAGCATTACTTTTTGTTTGTTTAGCCTCCTCGCGCAACGAAGAGGCTTTTTCATTTGTCTTTTCGGCGCACGAAGGTTACTCGGAGCTCAAAAAACAGGCACGAAATATTTTTTCTGGAGGCAGAACGATGAAAAAGAAACTTGCGGTTCTTCTGGTTCTCGTGGCGGTTCTCGTAGCGTTTGCGGCTTGCGCAAACAAAGGCAACGTAGATATTACCCCCGCGAAGAACGGAAAAAAAGCACAACTCAATACCTATAATCAGGCCGATTATTACGACGCGGAATGGACTCTTATTACGAACGCCCGCAATAAAGCCGTTGCCGATATCGACGCTATGACTACTCTCGAAGAAATCAACGCGTACGACGTCAAAGCAGTCAACGATTATATGGATTCGGTACTTACGAAGACCGATTACGCCGAAATCGCTGCGGCTAAGGAAGCGATCATCGCTTCTATCGTAAAGGGTGAAGAATCCGATTATTATCCCGAAGAATGGGCTGAAATCGAAAAGCTCTATAGCGATGCGGTAAGCGCAATCAACGCTTTAACCACTCTTGCAGAAGTTCAGGCTTACGACGTCGGGACGGTTAACGACGCTATCGCCGAAATCCTTACTAAGGACGAAAAGGACATAGCTCTTCTCAACGCTGCAAAGAAAGAGACTATCGCCTCCATAGTTAAGGGTTCGGAAGATAATTATTATTCCGAACAGTGGACTGAAGTCTGCGCAATCTACGACAAAGCCGTGGAAGAAATCAATGCTCTCAAGACTCTTGAGGAAGTTCAGGCTTACGACGTGCAGGCTGTCAACGACGCAATTGCGGAGGTTCTTACCAAATCTCAGGTAGATGCTCTTAAACCCACTATCACCACGACTCTCGAAGACGGAATGACCTACGGAACGAAGAAGATTACCTTCGACGTTTTCGCAAAGGATAAGGACGGCAATAAGATTGCTTCCTCCGTTACCAATAACGGCGAAAAGGTTGACGTTAACTGGGACGACTCCGAAAAGACCAGCTTCACAATGACCTTTACCGAATACGAAAACAATATCGTTATTACGGCTACCGACGGCAAGTATACGACCGAGCTTACTCTTAAGATTTATTACGTTAAGAGTCCCGCTACCTTCACGTTCTCTATGGATGCGTTCGGAATCGGCTGCGGATACATAGTCGAACCTACTCTCATCACTCTTGACGACGAAACCGTTAAGAAGATCGAAGAATACTTCGGATACGATGAAGGACATCTCGAAGATAACCTCAGAGCTTCTCATGTTCTTATCTACGAGCTTAGCCTTTACGATATTACCGTTCAGTATACCGGTCAGATCGAATCGAGCTTCTATATGGCTTCGATAAAGGGCTTCTATCACGAAAACAACATTCCCGACAATCTTCTTGCGGTACTTGAAGAGAACGGATTCAGCGTGGACGATTCCGAACCTATGGATAATAACTGCCTCGGCGAATTCGATTATACGTACGGTTCCGGCTGGATGTACGAAGTCAACGGCGTTTATCCCAACGTAGGATTTGCGGATTATTACATTCAGAACAACGACGTTATGAGAGTATCCTTCACACTTGCTTACGGCGGGGATCTTGCGAACAGCTTCTTCGGTCCCGGCTACTTCACGAACGTATGTAAGGAAAAGGACGGACTCTGCAACGCCATAGCTCTCGCCAACAAAGCGGGCAAGACCGGTTCCGAGGCTTACAGCAAGGCTATGGAAGTTATCGCGACCTACGGTCTCGAACCCGCGGTTATAACTGCTGCCGAAAAGGCTCTTCGCGACACTCTCGGAGCGTAATCCGTTTAATCGGACGATAAAGACAAAAAAGCATAAGAAATCATAAGTCGGAGGTAAGATGCGATGAAAAAAAGCACCGTTATCCTTTCCGCAATATTACTCCTGTCTTTTCTGGGAGCAGCCTTTTCGGTTGCTCCCTGCTTGCGTATAACGGGCAAGGAGAATTATTGCGACGCAGCCGTTCTTTCGTTTAACGAAAACGACGAAACTCAGACTCTCTTAAACGAGCTTATAAACGGAATAATCGATTGGAAAAAATCGGACGTCAATGCGGAAAAATACGACGGAAAGCTTCTTTCGCCGGAATTTCTCGCGCTTGCGGGGACTACGCCGGGCGACTGGTATCCGATAGGGCTCGGGCGTTACGGATACGAGGACGATTACGACGCTTATCTTGCGGTAATATCCGACAAGGTTTCGGAAAGGTATCTTCAGGCGGGAAAACTCAGTAAATACAAGGCTACCGAGTGGCACAGAATAGCCCTTGCCATAACTGCGATGGGCGGAGATCCGACTTCCGTGGGCGAATTCGAAGGCAAGCCGATAAATCTTATTGCCGACGGAACTTACGACCGCGGAAAAACGACTTCCTGCGGCAGACAGGGTATAAACGGCTGGATATGGGCGCTTATTACGCTGGACAGCAAGGCTTACGCCGTCCCCGAGGACGCCTTTAATCAGCGGGGCGACTTTATAGCCGAAATCGCACGTCAGCAGCTTTCCGACGGAGGATTCGCGCTCAGCGGGACGGTTTCCGATCCCGATATAACGGCTATGGCGATTCAGGCTCTTGCGCCTTACTATAATTCCGAAACGGTTTATTCGTACGAGTCCGCCAAACTTATCGACGAGGACGGAAACAAGCTTAAAATAAACAAGAAAGTCCGCGATATCGTCGACGAAAGTCTTGCCTGGTTGTCCTCCGTGCAGAAAGAGGACGGAGATTTTTCGAGCTGGGGTACGGTCAACGTCGAAAGCACCTGTCAGGTTGCCGTAGCTCTCTGCTCTTTGAATATCGATCCTCTTACCGACGAAAGGTTTATAAAGAACGGTAATACCCTTCTCGACGGAATAAGAAAATATCGGCTCGATAACGGCGGATTCGTGCATTCTTTCGTTTACGATCCCGACAACCCCACGTCCAAGCCTAATGAAGCCAATACGATGGCGAGCGAGCAGACTCTTTATACTCTCGTCGCGATAATGAGAAAGCTTAACGGTTACCGCACTCTTTACGATATGAGAGCCGAATTCACGGCGGAGGAGAGGAAATTTCTGGATTCGGTGAGCGAAAGGCTCGGAAGTCTTACCGATACGAGCGACGAAAAGGAAGTAAAAAGTGCGCTCGATGCGTTTTTAAGCGTTCAGGCGTTTGACATAAGGTACGTTGAAAATTATAATAATCTCGTAAGACAATGCGAGAGAGTCGGACTTACCGTTCCCGAGAACGAAGAGCTTAAAAAAGGTACGTTGTCGGGAGGAGAGGACGTTATTCTCTATTTTGCGGAATCGGATAAGAAGTCCGCCGATTCGCTGCCTTCGGAAGAGAATCTTACCACTGAGTATTACGCGGAAATAGTCAGGCTGCGTTATCTTCTCGAAAAGAGTGAGGATTTCGAAGGGAAAGAGGTCTATTCCCTGAAAGTAAACCGCGCTTACGAAAAAGTAAGGCTTATTCAGCAGGAGATAGATTCGATTAACGACGAAATCCGCGATAAGCTCAATCCTTTCGAGAATATCGGACTTAAAGATTCGGATACGGTCAACGATATCGCTAAGAGAGTCGCGGCTCTTTCCGATTACGACAGAAGTAAAATCACGCACGGAGAAGACCTGCTGAAAGCCTGCACCCAGATAAACAATCTCAGGACGGCTCTTATAATTTCCGCGGTACTCGTAGTCGTCGCAGCCGTACTTTGTGCGGCGCTCGTAAGGAACGTAAAAGCGAGAAAAGCAAAGAAAGCCGCTTCGTCTATGGGCGAGAGCGACGAATAATCGTTCGGACTAAACAAAATGAAAAAAGACATAGTTGTCGTATGCGTTATAATATTTATTCTTGCGGTCGTGATCAGCGGAACGAAGATTCAGTCGGTCGACGACTATTATCTCACGCATATCGACGAGATAACCGAGGACAGCGAAACGGTTTTTCTGACCATAGAATGCAAGACTATTCTCGATAATATGGATAAGCTCGATCCTGCCCTTAAGGACGAGAAATACGTTCCTGCGGACGGAGTTATCCTTAAAAGGACGGAGTACGTTCTTCGCAAGGGAGATACCGTTTTCAGCATTCTCGACCGCGCCGTAAGACACAATAAAATCCATATGGAATGTATATATACCGAGCAGTTCGGAAGCATCTACGTTCAGGGAATAAATCAGCTTTACGAATTCAGTTGCGGAGAACTTTCGGGTTGGATATACAAGGTCAACGACTATATTCCCAATTACGGCTGTAGCAAATACGTTCTTAAAGACAAGGACGAGATAGTCTGGTGTTATACCTGCGATCTCGGACAGGACGTAGGCTGGGAAATGCCGATAGAGCAAATTCCCGCGGACATCTCTTCCGTAGGGTTAGTCGGAGAACCCCTGTCTTTCGCAATTTTAATTAAGAACACGGTCTTTCCCGCGGATTTAACGAAAGAAAGGGCGTATTTTTCGTGGAGGAGATTCGAATGAAGAGATTTGAAAGCTGTCATCCGATTTTCCTTATGAGCTATTTCGTCGCGGTTCTGATTCTGACGATGTTCAACGCTCATCCTGTTATTACGGGAATATCTCTGATTTTCGCTTTGTCCTTTTTCTTTATGCTTACGGGCTTTAATAAGGGCATAAAGAGCGTTTTGTGGGCCATTCCGCTGATGCTGGTTATGGCTCTGACGAATCCCGTTTTTGTCCATAAGGGAGAAACGATTCTGTTTTTTCTTAACGACAATCCCGTAACCTTAGAGGCTGTTTTTTACGGTATAAACGCTTCGCTCACGATAACCGCCGTATATTATTGGTTTCAGTGCTATCACGCGGTGATGACGAGCGATAAGTTCGTGTATCTTTTCGGAAGAGTTGCGCCCAAGCTTTCTCTGATGCTTTCTCTCGTACTGAATTTCGTTCCGCAATTCAAGAAGCATTATAAGGAAATAGATGCCGCTCAGAAGGCTATGGGCGTTTATTCTGGCAACGGCTATACCGAGCGCGTAAGGCATAAATTCCGCGTGATTTCGGCTCTTGTATCGCTGAGTCTCGAAAACGGAGTAACCACCGCCGACAGTATGAAAGCAAGAGGATACGGACTTCCCGGAAGGACGGCTTACGCCGATTTTAAATGGAGAAGGCGCGACTCTGCGGTTTCGGTTGTGTGTTTAATCTGCTGCGCCGCGATAATTTTCGGATATGCATCGGGCGGCTGCGCGTTCGTTTTCTATCCGACGACGAGCGCGATAACCTTTTCCGTTTTCGATATAACGACTTATGGGGGCGCCGTTTTTCTTTCCGCGGTTCCGACCTTTATGGAGATCAAGGAGAATATTCTATGGCATTACTTGAAATCAAAAATCTGAGCTTTTCCTATCCCGAATCGGGGAAGAAGGCTCTCGACGGCGTTTCGCTTTCCGTTTCCGAAGGGGAATTCGTGCTTCTGTGCGGAGAATCCGGCTGCGGAAAGACCACGCTTTTAAGTATTATCAAGCGTCAGATGCGTCCCGAAGGAAATCTTTCGGGAGAGATTCTCTATAAGGGCGAGAATATCGATTCTCTGAGCGAAAGAGAGTCGGTTACCGATTTCGGATACGTCTATCAGAGTCCGGAAAAGCAGATAGTTACCGATAAGGTCTGGCACGAGCTTGCTTTCGGACCGGAAAGCATAGGAATGAACACCCAGTCCATAAGAAGAAGAGCCGCGGAGATTTCGGGTTTTTTCGGAATATCCAAGTGGTACAGAAAGGATACGGCTTCTCTTTCGGGCGGACAGAAACAGCTTCTTAATCTTGCGTCGGTTATGATTACGGACCCTAAGGTTCTGCTTCTCGACGAGCCTACGAGTCAGCTCGATCCGATAGCGGCGAGCGAATTTATCGCCACGCTCAGGAAGATAAACGACGAGATAGGCGTAACCATAATTCTCGTCGAACATCGTCTTGAGGAGTTGTTTTCGAAGGTAGACAGAGTAGTTATGATGTCTGAGGGGAAGGTAGTCGTCGATTCCCGTCCGCAGGAACTCGGAAAACACTACGACGAGATAGAAAAGCTTCCGATGAAATACGGACTTCCCGCCGCAATGAAAATCGCTCGGGGTATAGGACGGACGGACGTTACGCCTCTTTCGGTAAAGGACGGTAAAAGGCTTATAGAGGAGTATCTGTCGGATTGCGGTGCGTTTGCCGATTCAGGGGAGAAAAAGCCGTCCGAGGACGAAAGAGAAACCGTAATCGAGATTTCCGAGGGCTTTTTCCGTTACGAAAGAGAGCTTCCGGACGTGCTTTGCGGAATGGACCTTCGCGTAAAGAAGAACGAATTTCTTTGTATACTCGGCGAAAACGGCGCAGGGAAAACCACCGCGCTCAGGATTCTCGGCGGAAACAGAAGGCTTTATCGCGGGAAATACAGACTCTGGGGCAAAAAGATTTCGGAATATTCGACTGATAAGCTTTACAGAAGAAACGTTTCTTTTCTTCCGCAGAATCCGCAGCTTCTTTTCGTTAAAAATACTCTCGAATCCGATTTGCTCGAAGCGACGAAAGCTATGGGGCTTAACGAAAACGAAGGCAAGGAAAAGATAGCCGCGATTACCGAAAAACTCGGAATCGACGCTCTTCTTGACAGTCATCCCTTCGACCTGAGCGGCGGCGAGCAGCAAAAGGCGGCTTTTGCGAAGATTCTTCTTATGGAGCCGAGGATTCTGCTTCTCGACGAGCCGACCAAGGGCATAGACGCGTATTCGAAGAAGATTCTCGGAGAAATGCTCAAAGGCTTGCAGAAGGAAGGAATAACTATCGTTATGGTTACGCACGACGTGGAATTTGCGGCGGAGTATGCCGACAGATGCGCGATGTTTTTCGACGGTCAGATAGTTTCCTCCGCGCCGCCCGAAGAATTCTTTTCGGAGAATTCGTACTATACGACGTCGGCAAGCCGAATCAGCCGAGGCTTTTTCGGAGGAGCGGTAACCGCAGCCGAAGTTATCGAAAAACTAAGGGGAATCAAGCGTGGATAAGAAAGACTTAAATGCCGATAAGGACGAAAAAATGCCCGCAGCGGACGAAAACGCCGTCGACGCTCCGATAAACGACAATAAATCCGATTCTTCCGAAAAGGGTAAAATCGAGCCTGAAATCGCCTGCAAGAAGAAAAGCCCGAAAAGAATTATCGCGTCGGTTGCGTTTTATCTGATACTCATTCCCGCGGTCGTTTTAATCGGATTTTTCCTTTTTAACGACAGGAAGTACAATCTGGTTTCGCTTGCGATTGCGTTTTTGACCTGCGTACCGTTTTTCATTCGTTTCGAAAGGAAGAAAACGGGAGTCAGAGAGCTTGTGGTAATTGCGGTTATGACGGCTATTTCGGTGGTAGGGAGGCTGATTTTCGCGCCGCTTCCGTTTTTTAAGCCGGTTACTGCGGTCGTTATAATCACGGCTATCGCTTTCGGGGGAGACGCGGGATTTATCGTCGGAAGTTTTACCGCGATAGTTTCGAATATCTATTTCGGTCAGGGACCATGGACGCCCTTTCAGATGCTTTCGTGGGGGCTTATCGGATTTATAACGGGTTTGGTTACTTCGAAGTCGAAGAAGGTCGGTCCGGTATTCCTCATTCTCTCCGGAGTAATAGGCGGCGCGGGCTTTTCGCTTTTGATGGACGTCTGGACGACTCTTTCGGCAACGGGGACGTTTTTGTGGGACAGTTATCTCGTTTATATCACGAGCGCGCTTCCGATGACGATAACCTATATGTATTCCAACGTTGCGTTTCTGCTGGTTTTGACTCAGCCTATTCTCGGAAAGCTCAATCGCGTCAAGACGAAATACGGACTTTTCCCCGAGAGAAATACTGTCGTCTGTACGCTGTCCGAAATCGTTAAAAAGATTTTCGCTAAATTCAGAAGGAAACGCTGATTCGATTCGGTATAAACGGTTAGTTTTCTCTGTCTGTTTTTTGAAGACCGAAAGAATAAAAAAAGAGGCTTCCCCGAAGGAAAGCCTTTTTTGCGCAATTTTTATTATTCTTTGACTGCTCTGAGTCCGCCGAATACCGTGCCGAGATAACCCGAAGAACCTTCGCTGCTTACGAAAAGGTTGAGATATTCGCCTTTAAAGAGAGCGAAGTCGGGCGTTACGGGCTGCATATCGAGAGGATTGACGAGCGCGCTTCCGTTGAAGAAGCAGAATGCGCCGTTGCTCTGGAATATGGGTGCGCCCGAGCCTTTAAGTCCGTTGAGAATCGTCATAGTCGTGGGGTCCTCGAAGTTCATCGAGTGATTCTTGCCTATGGACATATAACCGCGAATGGGCGAGAAGGAAAGTCCTTCCGAAGTTCCGGACTTATAAACGGCTATAAGGTTGAATTTTTCGATAGTATTATCGGTTTTTGTGAAGGTATATCCGTATTGAGAGAAAACGTTGGAGCTGATGGCTTTGATCGTAGCTGCGACGCTCGTCGCTTTGAACTGCTGGAACCAGCCTTCGCTTCCCGCTACGTAGGATTCGAGAACGCTGTTTTCGTCCACGGTTACGCCCGAAATAAATCCGCCTTCGCCCGTCGTCGTGTTTTCGCTGTGATGGTCGGCGATGATAACCGGTCCACCCGCTCCGATAAGTTCGCTGTTGACGATTTCCGTGATTCCGCCCCAGCTGTAAAGAAGACAGTTGAAGGCGTCGTAAGCCTTGGAGTCCTTTATCGTCAACTTGGTTTCGGTCATCGACTCCGGGAAATAGGTAATGAACCAGCCGCTCGAAATGGTGTTATCGAAAGCCGATTCGATAGCGGTGATTTTGTTGAAGATGAGTCCGCCCGAAAGCATAGCGTCTTCGCTTCTGTTGGAATTTCCGATGCTGAAAAGGTTTTCGAAAACGATTTGCGGCTCGGAGCTTGCTTTTTCGGGAGCAGCGTCTCTGTTATAGAAATAGATGAGGGTCGAGTGAGATATGATAACCTCCGTGATTTTTCCGTCCGGGCCCACGGGAACGACTCTGTTGTTCGTTCTGACGACGAGAGGGACCTTCGACGCGTCGAGGGAGAAGTAGTTTCCGATAACGCCGAATCTGTCGTTTTCGTCGATATTTCTGTAATATACGTTCGTCCAGTCTTTAAGAGAGCCGAGAGCCAGTTCGTAATCCGAGTCGCCGGTTTTTACTTCGGTTTCGTCGAGAAGGTATTTCGACGGGAAATCGTCCGCGGTTATCGAAACGTCCCCGTGAAGAATGACCGAGCTTACGTTTTCTTCGGTGATGCCTTTATTTTGCTTGAATTCCGACCATTCCGCTCTTCCGGAGTTATCTATAACCGAAAGGTCTGCCGCCGAATAAACGTTATATCCTCTGACGACCGTGAATTCGAAGCTTTTGGTAACTTCCTCTTCGAGCTGACCTTCTTCGAGAATATAGGGGCGCACGGAAAGGAGATACTCGTTTCCGACCGCGTCTTCGGAGAAGCTGAAATAGCCTTTATTCGTGTCCGCGGTTACGGTCGCTGCAAGCTCGTCGCCGGAAAGTTCGACGAATTCGTCGCCTTTCTTTACGGAAAGAGTATACGAAATAGGGAAGGAATCGATATTTACGAATTCGCCGTTTTTATTGAGCGCGAGAGCCTTGGGCATAAAGACGAAGGGATTTTCGTTTCCGACTTTATATCCGCGTTCACGGTTGACGAATTCTGTCTGTTTGTTTTCCTGCTCGCGTATATTGTTTTTGTAAGCGGTAACGAAAGCAGGCTCTTCTATCGCGTAGATTTTATAATCTACCTCGCGGACGGTATAGCTGACTTCGACTTCGAATCCCCCGTAAGTTATGACTGCGGTATGAGTCCCGAATTCAGAGGTATCGAGTCCGGTCACGTTTTCCGCGGAGATATTGACGTCGGCGGTCGTGTTGTTGGAATAGACAAGCCTGATGACGATTTTTTCGGGGGCGATAACGTCGTCTTTGTAGTAGTAATTCTTGATACCCGAAACATACTCTATGCCCGTGAGCGTAGGTTTCGGATTGCATGCGGCAAAAGCCAGAAGCATTACCGCGCAGAGAAGAAATGCGGCAAGGACAGTTATTTTTCGTTTCATAGTTTTCCTCCGTATTATTTATCCGTTTTTCAACGGGTATTAACGTAAAGACTCAGTTTTCCGTAGCGAAGATTATTATGCTTTTGGAAATCTTGTTTCTGTCGGCGGCTTTTACGGTAACAGTAATTGCCGACGGTTTTTTGAAGTAAAGCCGACCTACGTTGTCCACGGTCGCGGAAGAGTTATCCTCCACGATGAATTTATACTTTCTGTCGGTCGCGTCGTCGGGGGAGATTTTCACGAAAATCCATACGACGAGGTTTTCGGTATACGGTACGGTAACGTATATTTTTCCGTCCATTTCCTTTATTTCGAGGGATTTGCCGTCTACCTGAACGTCGTAAATTTCGATATCATCCACATAGATTTTCTGATCGTAAACCGCGACTTTCATTCCGAAATAGCCCACGACGAATATCGAAAGAAGATATATTCCCAATATAATCAGTATTACGGATTTTTTCATAGTTATTTCTCTATGTAGTATACTTTGATTTTTTCGACGTAGAGAGCGAAGCAGGCTGCGAAGAAGGCCGCGCCGATGAAGAAGAGTTTCACGCAGGCAGGACCTACGCCCTCCGAGAAGAGCTTATACGAGTAAATCGCGTACACGGCGGACGCAATGAAAGCGGTGACGGTAGCCTTTGTTTCGTTGGGGTTGTTTATATCGCTTCCGACGAGCGAATACTGAGCGTTCTGAGGATTCATAAGGTCGAGCGTCGCCGCGAAGAAAATCGAGCCGTACTGCATAAACACGAGCGACAGGAATATAAGTCCCGTCTGCCATACGTTCGTCCTTGCGAATATGCTGAAGATCAGCGACGAAACGAGTATTGACGCCGCCGAAGATATAAGATTGAAAGCCAGTTTGGACGTGAGCGGAAGGACGTAATCCGTAGGTTCGGTTTTTCTCATATATCCCGCCGAGCCTTCCTTGCTGAAAAGCGTGGCGACTATGCTGTTCGAACTCATAAGCGGAAGGAGGATAATGAGCATATTGAACGCATAAACCATCATCTGGCCTTTAAGTCTCGTATCCATCGCAGCGAATATCCTGTTGAGGAGGAGAATAAGCAGAGGTACCGCTATATAAACCGCAAGGAAGTTGTAGATAACGTCGTCCGAGCGCAGACAAACGATGAACTCTTTGCGGATTCGGGAAATAAAAGCGGACCTTCTGACGTTAGGAAGGCTTTTCTCCGACTTTTTCTTTTCGAATTCGAACGAGCGGGACATAGTCCTGAAAAAGAGCGGTCTCGAAAGAAGAAAATTCAGCGCGACGAGTACGAGTATCGAGCCGAGAGTTATTCCGAGGCGGATGAGAGTATCCCACGTAAAGAGGTTGAATCCCGTTCCCGATTCGTTGCCTGTAACCATACGGACGAGCGTACCCGATATTTTAAGGCTGACGTTCGCGCCGTTGAGGATATCCTGAACCTTCCAGAAATACACCTGTCCCCAGGAGTTTACGATGTTTATATCCTCGGGTATGAGGTTGATGAGGAGCGTTACGCCCCATACGGCGAGAGCTACTATCGCGACGAAGGAAACGGTTGCGAGAGAGGAGTATTTTCTGAAGAAGCGGTAAGCGTACAGAGCCGGAATGGATAAAAGCGCGCCCGCAAGCACGGGAAGAGCGGCTGTCGGGAAAGCGCAGATTATCACCCAGAGATAATAGAGCGGATTCGCACCGCTTACTATTCCGTAGCCTACGAACATAGGGACCGTTATCGACGAAAACTTCACCAGCTCGAATATGTAGTACATAACGAGCTTGGACATATAAATCATATTCGTCTGTACGGGGAAGGTTATGAGAATCTTATTGTCGGCAGAGAGAAAAAGCGTTTTCATAAGTCCGACCGTACACGAAACTGTCGAAAGGAGAAGCGTAACGCCGAAAAAGATAATCACAACCGAAACTGGGACGTGATCCATCATCGAGAAGAGCTTGAGAATACGGCTCACGAAGAAGAATCCGGTCATAACCGCGCATACCGCGACGAATTTCAGGAGCGTGAAAACGATTTTGTTTATCGTGGCTTTTCTGGATGCAAGGAAGGAAAAGTCGAGCTTGTCCTTCAGCTGCATCATAACGAGTGAACGTAATACTTTCATCTGTTGGTTCCGCCTTTATGCTTATCCGACGGCTTTTTCGGTATTCGACGCGGCAGCGTTCTTTTCGCCGGAACATGCGCGGCGTCTTGCGTTTTCGACGGCTTCTCTTATCGTTTCCGCGTCGTAAACTCTTTTTCCCGCCTCGGCGTCGGCTGCCTGAATGCTTTCGACGGTATTCATATAGAAGGATTCGAGCGAGCATTGTTTTTCCATATCGGCGACGTTTTCGGTAACGAGTATCCTTCCGTGGTCTATAATGGTTATTCTGTCGCAGATTCTTTCCACGACGTCGATTATATGGCTCGAGAAGAACACGATATTTCCCTTTGCGGCGTGTTCTCTCATACATTCCTTGACCTGAAAGATACTGTTCGGGTCGAGACCTGTCAGCGGTTCGTCGAGAATCCAGACCTTCGGTTCGTACACGAGAGCCGCCATAATCGCGATTTTCTGCTTCATTCCGTGGCTGTACGTTCTCATCTGGTTGTCGAACGAATCGGTAAGTTCGAAACGCCTGACCATATCCGAAATGCGTTTATTTCTGTCCTCTTCGGAAACGTCGTATATATCCGCGACGTAATTGATATATTCTCTGCCCGTAAGTCTTTCGTAGAGCGCGTAGTGATCGGGAACGAATCCGACCTGACGTTTTGCCTCGACGGGTTGTTTTTCGACGTCGTAGCCGCAGACGATTATTTCTCCTTCGGTAATGGGCTGAATGCCTACGATCGATTTGATAATCGTGCTTTTTCCCGCGCCGTTAGGTCCGAGGAAGCCGAAAATTTCTCCCCCGTATACCTTAAGGTCGGCGTTTTTGACGGCGTAGTTATTATTTTCGCCGTATTTTTTGGAAAAGTTTTTAAGTTCCAGACAGATTCCGGTATTTTCGTACATAGGCTCGGTTATTGCCCTCCCGTTGAGTTTAGCCGAAAGCGCGTATTCGGCGAGTTTGATTTTCTTTTTACGCTGAAGCATTTCGTAGTGAGAATCGGCTATGGAGAAGAACTGTTCGTAAACGAACCATATTCCGAAGGCAATGCCGACGTATACGATAAAGAACACCGCCTGATAGAACGGATGGAAAGTGAAGGTATAGCTTCCTATATTGAAGCTTGCGGTAACGTCGAACATTCTCTCGCACCAGGCGCCGAGCTTTTTCGGAATGAAATCCGAGTTAAGGAAGAAGAAGTCCACGGTTTTGCCGCTGAAATTGGAGAACCAGGCGTTCATAAAGAGCGCGAATACGAAGTAAACCGCAAACCATCCCATAGAGTACCAGAACTGACGGATTTTCGGTCTTTCGAAGATTTTCAGAGCGACCATAAGAATCGGCATAATCATCGCGCAGTAATGATTGGTCCAGAAGGTTACCATTCTTACGCTGTAAAGGTTCGTCATCTTCGGATAATTAGGCATAAGCATCGCGAGAAACGCGCCCATTACGTTGATGAAGTAAGTAAAGTAGAAGAGCTTGTTCCATTTGAAAATCAGGCAGATGGGGACGAGGAACATAGCCGTATTGCAGAGGTGAATGGGCCACGCGGTCGGGGCGAGGAACGTGTCGTACTTATAGTTAAGACAAAACGTAATCATCGTGGCTATGCTTATGTAGGTCAGAGCGAAATCTCTGATTTTATATTCTTTGTCGCGAAGGAGAGCGTAAATAACCACGGGTATGACCACGCACATATAAAGGAATACTCTGTGCGCTGGCGTAAGCTCGAGAATCTGAATGCTGCTTCTCGCTTCTCCGAAGAAGACCTGAAGGGTATATCCGGGCATCGAAACGAGCATAAGCAGCAGAAAAGCCGGAAGATATCTGGCTTCGGATTTCGTGATTTTAAAACCTCCGTCCCTAACCGTACGGCAAACGCATATCGCAAGACATAAAGCCGTTTCGACCGCGTACATAACCGCGGAAAAGCTTATTTTATCCGCCGCGCCTTCTCCCATAAGAAAGACGATATTCGACGAAAGGAGTACGGTCTGAAATATATAAGTCGGAAGAGCAATCCACTTTATCATATTGCGGAGAGCTTTGATTTCGAAAAACGGCGCGAGGATAAGAAGCACCAGACAGGCTGCCGAAAGCCACAGCTGAGCGTTGCATACCGCGGTAACGAAAGGCGAAAGAGGAGAGCCGCCGAGACCTATGTAACCCGAGCAGGCTTCGTTGTAAAAATAATAACGCGCAACAAAAACGACGGCGAGAAGCAAAGACGCGGGCTTGAAGGTCCGTTCGCGCTTTTTGTTCTTTCCGCCTGCAATGTAGAGCATAATTATCGCCGTAAAAATCGCAAGTGATATGCCGAAAATCAAGTAGTATTGCACCGTTTCCTCCGAAGCCGGAACTTTCGTCGCAGCAGTTTATACGGAACCCGTCCGTAAAAAGATATATCATAATTTTAACACAATAAACGAAGCCTGTCAACTGATATGGGGAAATTTTCCCGCGTTTTTGCTTAAAAACGAGTTGAAAAGGAGGAAATAATCCGTCGATTATCGGAAGAGCCGCGGATTTTATCAAACTTTTTCACAGAATGTTCGGTTAGCCGTGGGTGAATGGATTTTTGCCGCGCGTCGGGAATCCGAAACGACTCGAAAATCTCCGCTCCGAACTGCCTCGAATCGGTTTGAAATGGAGCCGAGCGGACGTGAATTATCGGATTTTTACGCGTCGCGGGAGAGAATTCGCAGGATTTAACAATACTGAAATAAATCGAGTCGATTTCGCCTCAAAAACGCTTGACTTGGGTCGGAAAATGTTGTATCATAACGGGGCTGAGGGCGATTGAGAAGTTTTTCCGATTGTTTTCGGCGGATAATGACGGCTGCTGATATGGCTCAGGAGGTAGAGCACGTCCTTGGTAAGGACGAGGTCACCGGTTCAAATCCGGTTATCAGCTCCAGATTACGAGTAATCCGGATTTCCTTTTGGAGGTCCGGATTATTTGTTTTATTCCGGCAATTTTCCCCGTTTTTTTGAGTTTTATCGTTAAATTCTTTGTTTCTTTCGTTTGAAAAGTAAGGGAAAGGGCGAACCCGAAGGTTCGCCCCGTAGTAATATGGAGCTGCCGAGCGAGTGGAGATCACCCGAACAGTTATCGCCGGATAAAACGGATTTTCATCGGAATTGCCTCGCGGACGAGGAATTCCCGAAATCTGAATCCGCGTGTTTTTGTGCGAATCAAAGACCGAGGTCGATTACGGCTTCGTCGGGATTATAAACGCCAAGCGGACTCGGAGCTTCGATACCTTCTTCCGTAAGAGCGATGTAAGCTATCGCAACCTGCGCTTCGTACATATATCTGATTTTGATATTGCCTTCTTCGTCTCTTTTGAGAGTTTCCTTCCAAAGGGAGACGATGTTATAAATCTGACCGACTTCTTCGTCGATGTGATATTTACAGACGTCGGCTCCCGGGCATACTTCGGAATGATAAACCTCTTTCTGATAATGTTCCATATCGATTCCGTTCATAAAGCCGTAAAGAAGTCCGTAATAAGGAGCGACGTTTGCGCTTGTTCCGAGAGTATGATTATAGAAGTTGCAGAGTCTGTCCATATTTATCATCTCGTCGAGAGGCTGGTTCCAACCGTCGGTGAAGGGGAAATAACCCTGCATAGTCTTTTCGAATTTCACGTCGTAACGAGGATCGTTTCTGAAAATAGAACCCGCGAGAGGACGTCCGGAGAATCCTACCCAGTTGGGAGTGCCGCCGTTCTTTTTGAAATTGCCGTCCTCGTCCTTATCGTAATAAGAAAGCATATATTCCCTGGAAATTGGGCAGGTTTCGTCGAGATCGAATCCGAGATTATAGCAGGAAAGAACCATTACGCTGTAAGTCGTGTAACCGAAAGCAATCTGCATAACGGGCATACAACCTTTCCAGAGAGCGAGAATTTCGCCCTTTATCTTGTTGTATTCGGAGTAGCTGTTCGGAAGCGCGTCGATTGCGTCGAAGTCTATCTTCTTGTACGCGTTGAGGAAAGCTTTGTGACCGTTCGTGTTGCCGGTAGCCTGAGAAACGAGTCCGAGAAGCTCTACGAACTGATCGTAAGAGAGTCTGTAATTTTTGGAACTCATATTATTGATGGCGTTATAGCCGGTATAATAAAGGTTAGCCTGACTGACTTCTTTTCCGTTGAATTCGTATTTTACGGAGTTGTTTCCGAAATAAGCGTCGAGATTATGGAGATATTCTTTGATAAGGTCAATATAGAGCGCGTAGGAGTCGTCGACGTTGCCCGATTCGTAGCACCACTGCTGATACTGATTATAAATGAGCGAGAAGCTGTAGAAATAGTCGAATATTCCGTACCAGCCCTGTTTCTGCGCCGCGGAGCCGGGCCAGAGGCTGTCGTCGATTTTGCCTTCCGCGTTGATAAGCCCGTCAACCATATTGAGATAGTGCTTGAACTGAATAGCGAGCTTGTCGCTGTAGAAATTGCCTTTCACGTAGCGGAGATAAAGCATCGGTACTCTTGCCTGAGTAGTAACGGCGGAGGCTATCTGGGATTCGAATTCCTCCGACTGAAGGAAGGTTTTGAGAGCCGCGCGAAGCTCCTGAGCGAGCCGATCGAGTTTTTTCCATTCTGCGGTAACGGTAACGTCCTCGTAGACTTTGACGCTCGTGACGTATTCGTCCTGATATTTCCAGCCGATGAATTCGTACAAATCTCTTTCGTCGGGCTGAGGAAGGTCGATTGCCTTTCCGGGCAGCGTGTAGATAGCCGAGGTCGTGCCGTCGCCGTTGTCGAGAGTAACGGTTACGGGCTGCAGCGTGAAGTTGCAGGCAGCAAGACAGATAACGACCGCAAGCATAAGAGTTACGAGCAGGGTTTTCTTACTGAGTTTCATTTTCTTTCTCCTTATAAATTCCGACGAATCCGCAGAAAATCGTTCTTCCGCATATAATCGGAAGAGAGTGGCTTTCCGTGCCGTCGTGATTATCGGACGTGAAAACGGGTTTTCCGACAAAGAAAAAAGCCCTGCGCCTCATAGACGCGGACTCCACGAAAAACGACATAAACAAAAAATCACTACGTTTCCGCAGTGATAAAAGATGCCGTAAAAAGCGCGACAAAAAAGCCGTGCCGAGACGTCCTCCTCTATCGAAAGGTACAACCCGTCAAAGTTTTCAGCAGTTATTCTGGCTCGGCTTCATCCTACTTACCCGCCTTCCCGAAGAAAAAATTCCCAGTGACATAAATGGGCTTTCGTCAACCTTACAGCAGCGCGACTGCTGCGGATTCACACCGCATTCTCTATTAAACGCTTCCGCGTACTGAAAACCGTATTAAATTTTAACGGATATATCATACATTCAAACTCGTTTTCTGTCAAGCGTTTTTATGCGCGGTAGCGACGGAAAGAAGATTATCGTATTAAAGCTATAAGTGCTTCCCGAGCGAATTCGTATAAGCTTCCGAAAATTTACGGTAAATTTACGGATAAATAATTGACAAATGCGGAAAAAGGAAGTATAATCGCATTGACCGTTACAGAACAACGGTTACGCAACAACATTGATTAAACGGAGGTGCATTATGCCGCCAAAACCGAAATTTAAAAGAGAAGAGATCGTAGACGTGGCTTACGAGCTTGCGCGCAGTCGGGGATATTCCGCTTTGACCGCGAGGGACGTCGGAAATGCTCTCGGGACTTCGTCTTCGCCTATTTTCACGGTATTCAGGGATATGGAGGAATTGCGGACGGAGGTCGTCGGAAAAGCGCAGAGAAAATTCGAGGAATATATGAGTATTGCCGAGGATTATTCGCCTGCGTACAAAAAGAGAGGGCTTCAATGGGTTAAATTCGCTCAGGACGAACCCGAACTTTTCAAAATTCTTTTTATGAGACCGGATACGAGTCATCCAGACTTATCGAAGGCGTCGGTTATGATTCCTTTCGGAAAGTCCAACGATATCCGTATCATTATGCGTGATTATAACGCTACGGAAGAGCAGGCGGAACATCTTTTCGGACAGATGTGGACATATACTTACGGACTTTGCGTGCTTTGCGCGACGGGAGTATGCTGGTTTACGGAAGAAGAGACTTCGGACAGGCTCGGTGAAATCTTCATCGGAATGGTTCACGTTATTCTTCACGGTGACGAACGCAGAAACGCGAGAGTCGTGCCTTTGGATTCGGACGAGGGAAGGGAACTCGTAAGATTGAATCCCGACTTCAAAAAATCGGAGTCGGAGGACTGATTATGAGTAAAATAATCGAAATAGAGCATTTATTCAAAAGGTTCGGCGATATCGAAGCCGTTCGCGACCTTTCGCTGAACGTGCGTCAGGGAGAGCTTTTTGCCTTTCTCGGAGTAAACGGAGCGGGCAAATCCACGACGATTTCCATTCTCTGCGGACAACTTACGAGGGATTCCGGGAAAATAACCGTCTGCGGCTGCGATATAGACGCAGGGCTTTCGACCGTTACGAGAAAAATCGGAGTCGTTTTTCAGAATTCCGTACTCGATCAGGCTCTCACCGTGAAAGACAATCTCGTGAGCCGGGCCGCGCTTTACGGAATCCACGGGAAGGAGTGCAGGGAGCGTATCGGGGAGCTGTCAAAGCTTCTCGATTTCGGTGACCTTCTCGGAAGGACGGTCGGAAAGCTTTCGGGCGGACAAAGAAGAAGGGCGGATATTGCCCGCGCGCTTATACATAAACCCGAGATTCTTATTCTCGACGAGCCTACGACCGGACTCGATCCGCAGACGAGGAAACTTCTCTGGGACGTCGTTCAGAATCTCAGAAAAGACAAAGGTATGACCGTCTTTCTCACCACGCACTATATGGAGGAGGCTGCGGACGCCGATTTCGTAGTCATTCTCGATAAGGGCGTAATCGTTGCGGAAGGAACGCCTCTCGAACTCAAAAACAAATATACGGGCGACTTTATTACGGTTTACGGAGCGGACGAGGCGAAAATCCGTGCTCTCGGCTTGAATTATACGGTAATAAGGGACGCTGTAAGAGTATCCGTCCCCGATACAAAGGCTGCGACCGAACTTATCGTGAAATATCCCGATATGTTCGTCGATTACGAGGTTACGAAAGGGAAAATGGACGACGTATTTCTTGCCGTTACGGGCAGAAGCGCGGAGGGAGGTATTTCGGAATGACGGGACTGTGGAATCTCACGAAGAGAAATTTCAAACTCTTCTTCAAGGATAAAGGAATGTTTTTTTCCGCGATGATAACTCCGCTGATTCTTCTCGGACTCTACGCGGCGTTTCTCGCGAACGTTTATCGGGACAGCTTTGCGAGCGGTATTCCCGAGAACTTTTCCGTGGACGAATCTCTCATCAACGGAATCGTCGGCGGACAACTTATCTCGTCGCTTCTTGCGGCGTCGTGCGTAACCGTTGCCTTCTGCTGCAACCTCATTATGGTTCAGGACCGCGTAACGGGAGCGGTAAGGGATCTGACCGTTACTCCCGTCAGAAAATCGACTCTTGCGTTGGCTTACTTTTTCGGGACGCTTATATGTACGGTAATCGTATGCTTTGCGGCTTTCGGAGTCTGTATGATTTATCTTGCCGCGACCGATGCTTGGTATTTTTCCTTCGGCGATATAATGCTGATTCTGCTTAATATCCTGCTGCTGTCGTTTTTCGGAACGGTATTTTCGAGTATAATCAACGTTTTTCTGACGACTCAGGGACAAATGTCCGCCATCGGAACGATCGTAAGTGCCGGCTACGGTTTCCTGTGCGGAGCGTATATGCCGCTCGCGTCGTTTTCGGACGGGCTGCGGAACGTTATTTCCTGCCTTCCCGGGACCTACGGAACGTGTCTTATAAGGAACGCCGTGATGAACGGAGTTTACGAAGAGATGCCGAAAGCAGGTTTTCCCGCCGAAGTTGTCGATAAGATTCGCGATTCGATTGACTGCAACTTCTATTTCTTCGGAAAAAAGCTGGAAATTTCGACGTTGTACGTAATTTTCATAGCGTCGATTCTCGTTTTGCTGGGAATCTACATACTTCTGAACTTCCTCAGGAAGAACGAAAGGCGTAAATAAATCCGCGGTTTCGGAACGAAATTTCCGGCCGAGCAGGCTCCGTCCCTTTTGCAGTGAAGGCGGCGGAGCTTTTTCGTAAATTTTGCGGAAAAATTTTTGCTCCGCGCGTTGCGGATAATCGAAAAATATGATATAATATCCAAATAGCGTCGGCTAAGGCGTGAAAATTCGCCGATTTGGCCGAAAAAACGATGAATTTACTGAAAAAGGAGGCAAAAATGATTGAAAAACTGAAGGCAAAAGATTTCGACAAGATGTTCGGCTTGATGGAAAAAAGCTTCCCGCCCGACGAACTCAGGACTTACGAAGAGGAAAAAGCTCTTCTGAAAATTCCAGAATACGGCGCATACGTATTGTCTGAAAGTGACGATAAAATTCTCGGATTCATCACAATGTGGCAATTCAGTGAATTCAGTTACATAGATCATTTTGCCGTAAATCCCGACGCTCGGAACGGCGGAATCGGAACGAAGATTCTTTCCGAAGCCGTGAAAATTCTCGGGAAAACCGTTTGTCTTGAAGTCGAATTGCCCGAAACGGAGCTTGCCGAGCGGAGAATCGGGTTTTATCGCAGAAACGGCTTCCATTTAAACGAATTTCGCTATATTCAACCGCCGATTTCGAAAGGAAGAAATCCGATTCCGTTGCTGATTATGACGACCGGAAACGTAATTACGAAGGAGCAATTTTCAAAAATCAGGAACGAGCTTTACGTAAAAGTGTACGGCGTTAATCCAGATTGTGAAATATAAGTCTCGAATATGATATTTGTGAATAAACTGTAATTATTTATGTAAGTCGAGAAGGGTGCAAAATGATTAAAGAAGACGGTTTTTATCTGTCGCGGAAATATTTTTCGCTCTCTTATGACCGAGGTAATAATGCAAAAGTGCTTAATAAGCGGGTAATCGCAGGTATTGAGGCGTCGAATATAGAGAAGTTGTTTTTTAGGTAAATTTATGGATAAAATTGAAAGTTTTGTGAAAATGATTAAAAACGCCGATAAAATCGTGTTTTTCGGCGGCGCGGGCGTTTCGACGGAGAGCGGCCTCAAAGATTACAGGAGTAGCGACGGAATTTATCGGACCGCCAAGCAATACGGCGTTTCTCCGGAGGAAATTTTGAGTCGCGACTGCTTTTTTAAAGATCCGGAGCTGTTTTACAGATTTTACAGAGACTATTTTTTAACCGATGTCGAACCAAATATTACACACAAATCGCTTGCCGAACTTGAAAATAAAGGCAAATGTGTGAAAATTGTAACACAAAACATTGATGGACTTCATCAAAAAGCCGGCAGCAGTTGCGTTTATGAACTTCACGGAACGACTTCAATGTATCATTGTGTAAAATGCGGAAAAATCTTTGATGCGCAATATATTATTGATAGTTTAACGAATGTTCCAAGGTGTAAATGTGGTGGAATAGTTAAACCTAACGTTGTTTTGTATGGTGAAATGCTTAACGAAGAGGTTGTTTTGGCTGCAATCGACGCAATAAAGAAGGCAGATTTGTTGATTATTGGCGGAACTTCTATGTCGGTTTATCCAGCGGCTTCATTTGTGAGATATTTTAAAGGAGAAAATGTTGTAATAATAAATAAAGAGAGTACGCTCTATGATGATTTTGCGAACTTAGTATTCAATGAGAAGCTCGGCGATGTTTTCTCTGAGGTGATGAAACGGCTTTAATATTAGATTTGTGATATTTATCAATCATAAAATAACCATAATTATTTAGATATTATTTATTTTAATGATTGTAAAATGGTGAATGCTTCATTTAAATATCATATTTTTAATTTGTATGTGAAAACTATATTGTTAATTACGGCTAATCGCTTTAAGTAAAGGCTTCGAAAGCAATGCAGTGATGAGAATTTTTAAAAAGTCTCCGGGAAGATACACAAGCATTCCTGTATAAATTGCTGTCCAAATAGTGACTTCTTTTTTTATATATAGTGTTAATATTGTGTACATATAAGGAAGCCCGATAACGTAAAGAATCCCGAGTCCCGCAATGCAAGCTACGATTATACGAGGAAGACTTTTGGATTTTTCAGTCAGCTTTCCAATCACGAATGCAGACGGAATTAGCCCCAAAAGAAAGCCAAAACTCGGCTGAAGTACGTATCCGAAACCGCCTCCCGTGGTGAAAATCGGGACGCCGATGAGTCCGATAAATACATAGACGGCTTGTGAAATCGCGGCTCGTTTTGCACCTAGAATCACTCCTGCGAGTGCTGTGAATAAGAATTGCAGCGTTACGTGCATTTCGCCGAGGGGAAATTTTATAAAAGCTCCGATTGCGGTGAGTGCGCTGAAAAGAGCGGTAAAAACCACGTCTTTCGCAGAATTTACATATTTTGAATTTTTATTGTTGCTTTTGTGATTTTGCTGCTCGCGGCAATTCTCATTCGTCTGTTTTTCCGGTAATTTTTCCATCGTTTTCTTCATTCTACGAATATATTATCATCGGAAAGTTTCTTTGTCAACGATTGAACCCTATTTTCGTAATTCTTTTTCAAATTTATCCCGTTTTTCAGTTTGAAGGCGTTTTTGAACGGCTAAAAGAATTATAATTGACTGAAATGTGCTTAATAATAAATGAAATAATAAATAATCAAGATAAAATCAAGCATTATTTTTACAGCGCAAAGCTTCTATTTTCTAAAATATTTATAAAAATCGTTAGATAATTGCCTAAAATAGTTGACACAGTAAAACAAGCTATGCTATAATAACGCCGTTCCTGTATACTTGAGTAAAGTCATAGCTTGTGCCGATTGGACTTCGGTCTGTTCGTGGCTCTCTCGGAATGCGGGAAAGTTTGGAGAAAATATGGAAAAATTGCAGGTCAGGCTGAAAGACCGTCCGGATTTCGTGGCGGAGGCGGTCGTCGGTTTATACGAGCATAATAAAATGAATAGGGTGCAAGTCGTATCCGAATCGGATATCAGGTACGGAAAAACGAGGGAATTTCTTTCGACGGAGTTTTCTGCTCTGAAAACATACAGGGATACGGTTATCGAGGAAATCGAAAACAGCGGATACGATTTTTTGTTTATCGACAGATACGTCGGTAAGGACACGGAAAGTTTCCCGTATTTATTGAGGCTGTATTTTTATTCGGGGAGAAATCTCGGCGCCGAGTATTCCGAAAGCGAAACCGACGAACTTATCTGCGGATTTCTAAGAAGTCTTATAGGTGACGTTGCAGAAACGGACAAGCTCGGGAAAACTTTCGGGATAGAGGAGCTTTTTCGCGTACTCGACAATAAACTTACGTCGGTCGAAGATAAAATGCTTTACCTCGATACTTTTGCCAACAGAAGACGGCTCGTAAGCGAAATCGGAAATTATATCGGAATCGCGGTGCCGATTCTTAAAAAGCATTTTCATATCATCGAGAAGGAATTCCGTGCTTCTTACGAAAAGTACGCGGCTGTCGACGACTGGAGAGCGTTTTACGGATACTTCAGCGTTAAGTTTTCCGCGGGAGTCAAAACTCTCGACGTGAATCTCGGAGTGCTGCTTTTCAATAAAATCTTTTCTCTCACGACGCCCGACAGAGGAGATTATTCCCTAATAGGTATGAAATACGCGGAGCTTAAAGAATGGGAAAGAGTCGCGCTCGTGAATAACGGTGTGCTTCTCGAGTATCTGAAAGCTTTGTCCGACGGAACAAGGCTCAGGATTCTTTCCGAGCTGCGAAACAGAAAAATGCGGGTAAGGGATATAGCGAAGGCTCTTGACCTTACCGCTCCGACGATATCTCATCATCTGTCCATTCTTGTCAGAGTCGGGATAGTTACGGCTTCTCTGAGCCACAGCGAAGCCGGCGTTTGCGAATACGGAGTATCGTTGGGGCGAATTGAAGATATTTGCTTTCTGCTCTCAAAATTAAAGTAGCGGAAAGTGAAAATATAAGGAGGTTAACTATGAAAACATCGACACGGCAAATGATAGTGATTTGTTTGCTTGCTTTGACGCTTTTCGTCGTTGCGGCGTGTGCGGTCAGGGATTCCGGAAATGAAATCCCCAAGCCTGAAGTTGCAAGGCAGGAGCTTGGAAGTTACGAATTACTCGGCAAAGCGGATATCGACGCCGCTTGGCAGTTATCGGGTGACGTTGCGGAACAGAGCATTAATCTGCTTCCGGACGGAACGGAGGTCACGGCGATTTTTGTCGTCGAGGGCGGGAGCGCGTATTCTGGATGGAAAGAAAGCGGAAAGGCGTCTCTTAAGGATTACGTTCTTACTTCGGAAGGTCGGACGCTGATCGATTCTCTTACCGCGCGTCAGGAATCGGTTTTCGGTCTTATCGAAAAAGAAAAGCTCGACGTTAAGGTCAACAACGTTTACACTACGCTTTTCAACGGTTTCGCGGCGTCGGGCAGAATCGAGGACCTCAGAAAGGTTGCCGAGCTTGCCGGAGTTACGGGATATTACGTTTCTGAAAAGTATTCTCTTCCCGAAAACGAAGAAGAGGAGGAATTGTTCCTTTCCGAAACGGGAATTTTCAGGAATATGACCGGCTATAAAGGTGAAAATACGGTTGTTGCGATTCTCGATACAGGTCTCGATTACAATCATACTGCATTCTCGTCCGAGCCGGAAAGCGTTCTTTTCGGAAAAGAGGATATGGAAGCTTTTATCGGAGCCTCGGGTTTGAAAGGAATTTACAGAAACGGTAAAGTTGCGTACAGTTACGACTATGCGGACAAAGACGAAGACGTATTCCCGACCGTCGGTCACGGTACTCACGTTGCGGGAATAATTGCCGGTAACGACGACGTAATCGAGGGTGTTGCGAAAAACGCGCAGCTTGCCATATGTAAAGTTTTCGGCGACAAAGGCTCTGCGTATACGTCGGATATTCTTTCGGCTTTGAGCGATATGGCTCTTATGGACGTCGATGTGATAAATATGAGTCTCGGTTCGTCTGCGGGTTTCAGCAGAGAGAGAACGAGTGACGTCACCAACGAAGTATACGACGCGCTCGAAGATTTGGGAATAACTCTCTGCGTTTCTGCGGGCAACGAATATTACAGAGGTCTTCAGGGTACTTACAACGCAAGTCTCGTGGATTCTCCGGATTACGGCGTAATAGGTTCTCCTTCTTCCTACGGAGTATCCTTGTCCGTCGCGAGTATGGAAAGATACGGAGAAAATTACGATTTAGCGGGCGGAAGCCATATTTTTATGCACTACGAATCCGTTGATATGGACGGAAATGCCTATAGTTTTCTCGACGAGATTCTCGGCGATAAAAATCACGTGGAGCTTGAGTACGTAGCCGTTCCCGACGGCGGTATTGAATCGGCGTACGAAGGACTTGACGTCACGGGCAAGGTAGCTCTTATTCAGAGGGGCAACGGCATCAGTTTCACGGAAAAGCAGCGTATAGCGTCCGAACACGGGGCGATTGCGGCTGTCGTTTACAACAATGCCACAGGCATTTTCAGAATGCAGCTCAGTGAAAAGTATATTCCTTCCTGTTCTGTGACTATGTCCGAAGGAATGACGCTTCTTTCGCTTGAAGACAAGCGTTTCGAATTCGGAAGAGATCTCGTTTCCGATCCGGTTATGTCCGATTTCTCGAGTTACGGTCCGCTTACGGATCTTACGCTTAAGCCGGAAATCACGGGTGTAGGCGGTAGTGTGCTTTCTTCCGTTATAGGCGGCGGATACGAGCAAATGAGCGGAACGAGTATGGCTGCGCCCAACGTTACGGGTGTTGCCGCGGTTATGAAGCAGTATCTCAAGTCTGTTTATCCCGGACTTACGAACAGAGAAAGAACGGCTTTGCTTTATAAGCTCGTAATGAGTACGGCAGAGGTAAGAAGCGACGTTTACGGAGTGCCTTATTCTCCGAGAAAACAGGGAGCCGGACTTGCCGATCTCGAGGCAGCTCTTACAACGAAGGCTTATCTCAGCGTTACGGGACAGACGAAAGCCAAACTCGAACTCGGTGACGATCCCGATAGAGCAGGCATATATACGCTTAATTTCAATCTTGAAAATCTCAGCGAAAAAGAACTTTCATATAACGTCAGAGCCATAGTTATGACCGAGACCACGGACGACGGTGTAACGATAGCTATGAGGTCGAAGATTCTCGAAGGCGCGGAGATAAAGGTTTACGGAAACGGAGAGTACAAGGCTGACGGAATAGTATCCGCAGGTGCTTACGGACGCACGAGAATCAAAGTCGTTATCCGTCTTTCGGAAGAAAATAAGCAATACATAGACGAATTGTTCCCCGACGGAATGTACGTGGACGGATTTATAGGTCTGGAATCGCTTGACGAAGAAGAAAACGACCTCAGCATTCCTTATCTTGTGTTCTACGGAGATTGGTCGTCTGTCAACGTATTCGATAAGAATTATTACGACGAAGAAGAAGCTCAGATATATAAGAGCGTTCCTCTTGCCGTATATCAGAACAGTCATCTGTTGCCTCTCGGCGAATACCAGTATATTCTTCCCTCGGGCGCAGAAAAGCCCGAAGCTTCTTACGAAAAGATAGCTGTTTCTCCCGACGGACTTGCGGGAATATATTCCGTTTATATGGGACTTCTTTCCAATGCAAAGGAAGTCGAATATATTATCACCGATGACGTAACGGGCGACGTCGTGTTCTCTTTAACCGACTACAACGTACGAAAGGCTATGTTTTCCACTAATCAGGGACAGATTATTCCTTCTTACAGTCTTATCAACGCGAACATAAACGACGTTGCGTATAACAACAGGACTTATACCTTTACGGTAAGAGTAACGAAGGATTATTTTGCCGCGGAAGCTCAGGAATGGTCTTTCCCGATATTCTTTGACTCGACTGCCCCCGTACTTACTGATAAGGGTGCGAAGGTGGACACGGTTGACGGAAGAACTTATCTTACCGTTAACGTATATGATAACCATTATCTTTCCAACGTGCGTTTTTACGACATACAAGGTACCGAGGCCGGAGGTGCGCTCAGCGCAACGCCGATTCCCGTATACGAGTTTAATAAAGGCGAAGATAACGAGCTTGTTTACGATATAACCGATTATATGGATAAGCTCAGTGAAGGTAAAATCGTAGTTTATCTCGAAGATTACGCGATGAATTACAACGCATACGCCGTAAGCGTTATCGATCTTTACAAGGATTACGATATGGACGGCGATAAAATAGTCGGTTATCGCGGAGAGGGCGGAGATCTTTCCGTGCCTGCGGTCGGAGAAGTTGCGGACAACGCGTTCAAAGGCAACGAAAACATAACTTCTCTTTCGTTTACCGACGGTCTTAAAAAGATAGGCTCCGACGCGTTTGCGGATATGAAGGTTCTGAAAAGCGCAGAGTTCCCCGAAAGTCTTGAAAAGGTCGGTACGGGCGCGTTTACCGGATTGAGCGTTCTTTCCGAGATTCGATTCAACGGTACTAAAGTCCCCGAATTCGGTGAAAACGTTTTCGGAATTCCGGAAAATGCGGTGATTTATGTTCCGGCAGAGGCTTTAGCCGCTTATAAGGAAGCTCTTCCTGCGGTTAAGGAGCAAATTAAGGAGATTCCGAACGTTGCTCCCGCGTCCGATTTTACGGTCGACGGCGAAGGAACTCTCGTAGCTTATAAAGGAAAGGGCGGAACGGTTATCATTCCCGATAATCTCGGAATAGTTAAGCTCGGTTCGGGAGCTTTTGCAAACAACGTCAATATAGTCGACGTCGTTCTTCCTGATGGACTTACCTTTATTGAAACGAGAGCTTTTGCCGATTGCGTAAATCTCGAAACGGTTTCGCTTCCGTCTACGCTTGCGTCTTATACCTATGAAATGTTCAAGAACTGCGTAAGTCTTGTTTCTCTCACAATGAATTCGGCGACGTTGCCTTCGACGTGGGGACCGCCGATGTTCCTGTGGTCTTTCAATATCACCCCTTATCTGAGGATATACGTTCCCGAAGGAACGGTCGAAACCTGGAAAGGCTTCGCGGTTTTCTCGCGGATAGCCGACAGAGTTTTCGAAATCGGAACGGAAGTCAGAGGCTTCGTAGTCGAAGACGGAACTCTCACGAGATATTGGGACACGGATAAGAACGTGATTATTCCCGACGGCGTTAAGGTTATATCCGAAGGAGTTTTCACGAATAACGTAAAACTCGAAAACGTAACCCTTCCCTCGACGGTTGAAACGATCGGACGCCGTGCGTTTGCAAAAACGACGGCTCTTCACGGAGTTGTGATTCCCGCTTCTGTGAGTGAAATCGGCGAAGGCGCGTTTGACGGAAGTTCTCTTGAAGTTGCGACGGTTTACGGTCAGCCCGCTTCGATAGGAGCGAAAGTTTTCGGCGAAGGCGTAAAAGCGATTTATGTTGAAGAAACTCAGGTTGACGCATATAAGTCGTCGTGGTCGGATTATGCCGGAAAGATTCTTGATCTCGGTATTTTCTCGATTGAAGGAACTCTCATAACCGAATATAAAGGCTCTTCCGAAAACGTAATTATCCCCGCAGGTCTTAATATCGGAGCAAATTCTTTTAAAGGAAAGAACGTTTCTTCGGTTTATGCGGCAAACGGTCTTGACTCTATAGGCGACGGAGCTTTCTCCGATATAGTCGCTCTTGAAATCGAGCTTCCCGAAAGCGTAAGTCGTATAGGCGACGAAGCATTCAAAGGCAGCAAGGTAACTCTTACTCTCAAGGGCGGTAATCCCGCTGAAATCGGAAGCGACGTATTCGAGCTTTCAAACGGTACGGTGATTTACGTAGAAGACGCTTATTACGCCGAATATGCGGAAAAGTGGAGCGAATATCTTTCGGTCATTCACAAGTCAAGCGAACTTATCGTCGAATTCGAAATAGCGGACGGGGTTCTCGTCGGATATAACGGTCTCGGCGGAGAAGTAGTCGTTCCCGACGGCGTTACGGCAATAGCCGACAGCGTTTTTGCGGAAAACAAAGCTATAACTTCGGTTATTCTTCCCGAAGGTCTTACGAGTATAGGTGCAAAAGCGTTCGACTCCTGTTTCGGTCTCGTATCGGTCAGGCTTCCCTCGACTCTCGAATCAATGGGAAATTCGGCTTTCTCTCAGTGCCGCGCGCTCGAAACGATCAATATCGAGGACACTCGCCTTACCGTAATTCCGAGCATGGCTTTCATTAACAACCGCTCTCTTCTGAGAATAGTTCTTCCCGAAACGTGCGTGGAAGTAAACAAATATGCATTCGAGAACGCGGTTGCCTGCGAAGAGCTTATCCTCAACGAAGGACTCGTTTCGATTATGTATCACGGTTTCGCTTCCTGCGGAGCAAGCGAGCTTAATCTTCCTTCGACACTTACGACTCTCGAAGGTTATGCTTTCTATCATATGGATAACGTAAAGGAAGTTTTCCTTCCCAAGAGTCTTAAACTTGCAAGAAACAGCGATTCCGCTCTTTGTTTTGCGGATATGAAGTCGCTCGAGAAGGTCGTATGCGAAGAAGGTCTTACGGTTATCTGTTCGCAGATGTTCTCCGGTGACGTAAAACTCACGGAAATAAACTTCCCGTCTTCTCTCGAACTTCTCAGCTTCAATGCCTTTACGGGCTGCGATGGACTGACGGAAATCGATCTTTCGGCAACGAAGATAACCGAAATTTTAAGCGATACTTTCCTAAGTTGTCCGAAGCTTTCAAAGATTCTTCTTCCCGAAGGCGTAAACTCTATCGGTAAGGCAGCCTTCCGCGGCTGCGTTAGTCTCAAGGAACTCGTTCTTCCCGCCGCAGTCGAAAGCATAGAAGGATATGCCTTCAGTCAGTGTTCTTCTCTGAGAGGCATAAATCTCGGTGAAACCGCTCTTAAAACCGTAGGAGACAACGCATTCGAAGGTTGTGCGGCTCTCGGCGAGATAATCCTTCCCGAAACGATTTCGTCCGTCGGAAGCATGGCTTTCGCAAACTCTTCCGTTAAAAGGGTAAGCATTCTTGCGTCAACCGTTCCTTCGGTCGGTGCGAACGCATTCCCCACGGAAGGCATAGTCATTTACGTTCTTGCGGGAATGAAAGAAAAGTATCTCGAAAATACCGCGTGGACGGCTTATGCGGATTGCATATTCGATCTCGGCGACGTATTCGTTATGAACGGAACGACAATTCTCGGATATGTCGGAAATGGCGGCGAAGTCGTTGTTCCCGGCGGAATCTCCGGAATCGGCGAAGGCGCGTTTGCAGGAAGTGAAATAACTGGAATAATTCTTCCTTACGGACTTACCGAAATAGGTTCGAAGGCTTTTGAAAACTGTACTTTCCTTACTTCCGTAGTAATCAACGAAGGAATAAAAACTATCGGTTCGCGTGCGTTTGCAGGAAGCGGACTCGAAGAAATCACTATTTATGCGGAAAATGCGCCCGAGGTGGCGGACGATGCGTTCGAAGGCTGCGAAAGCTTTAAAGCTAACGTTTCCGAAGGTACGACCGAGGAATACGCGGCGATGAAGGCTTTTGAAAACGCGAATCTCGTCGAACTCGGATTCGTTATCGAAAACGGCGTTCTCGTGCAGTATATAGGAAAAGGCGGCAACGTAGTCGTTCCCGACGGTGTTACCGAAATCAAAGGCGGCGTATTCAGCGGCAACGATTCTCTTATAAGCGTCGTTATTCCCGAAGGCGTGCGTATACTCGGCGACGGTGTATTTTCCGACTCCAAGAACCTCGTAAGCGTAATAATGCCCGATAGCGTCGTTTCCGTCGGAAGCAACTGTTTCAACGGCTGCGTAAGTCTTTCCGAACTCAGATTCAGTGCAAACGTCAGAGTCCTTACGACCGGTTTAATCGAAAATTGTACGTCTCTCCGAAGCTTCGAAATCAGCTCCGAAGTTAATTCCGTTCAGGCTTACGCTATGAGAAATTCGGGCGTTATCGAACTTATCGTTCCCGAAACCGTTACTGATATCGCTTATTACGCTTTCTACGGAATGTATTCGATGAAGGTTCTCGAAGTTTATGCGGACGTACCGTATCTTCACTGCACATTCGCAAACGCTACCGCTCTTGAAGAATGTTATTTCTACGGCGACGTAGGAACGATTCAGGGCTGGGATTTCGCGTCTGCGCCCAATCTTAAAGTAGTCGAATTCCACGGGGACGTAGAATCCGTCGGTCTTTGGAGCGAGACGTCTATAGATATTATGTATGGCGAGATGACGTTCAGCTTTATTTTCGCCAACTGCAACTCTCTCGAAAGAGTGGAATTTTTCGGAAACGTCGGAATAATCGGCGGATTCGCGTTCAATTCCTGCGCCGCGCTCAGCGACGTTATCTTCCACGGAGATCTCGGAGGAATAGACGGATATGCGTTCAGTAATTGTCCGAAGCTTACTGGCTTCCGTGTTTCCGACGATAACGAGTATCTTGCTCTCGACGCAAACGGTCTGCTTTACAGCGGAGATTTCAGTCGGCTTTACCGTCAGCCCGAATTCTTCGGTTTCGAAGGTAAACTCGTGATTGACGAATCCTGCATAATCGTAGACGATTACGCTCTTTCTCATAACTCTCTTTACCTTCTTGATCTTGCTCTTACCTATGAGGGCTGGAATATCACGAATTCTCAGAATTTCAACGTAAACGACAGGATTACGGGTATAGTTCTTTCCGCAAATCTCCGCAGTATAGGAAAGGGTGCCTTCGCTTATCTCGGTTCTCTTGAAGAAGTTACCGTAAGCGATGGAATTCACGGAAGCGAACTTGTTATCGGCGAATATGCCTTTGCTTATACGACGGCTCTTCGCAGTGCGGAAATACCCGAAAATACCGTTGAAATCGGAAATTATGCGTTCATATCGAGCGGAATCGAAAACATAGACATTCCCGCTTCGGTCAGAAAGATGAGCTTTGCGCTTGTATTCTCGGGCTGCGACTCTCTGAAATCGGTAAGCGTTGCCGAAACCAACGAAACCTACGCTATGGAAGACGGCTTCCTCTTCGGCAGGAACGACGGAGTGCTTTACTTCCGTATGAAGGACGACAGAACGGAACTCGTTATTCCCGAAGGAATCAGAGTTATCGGCGCGAACATCTTTGCGAACGACAAAAACCTCGTTAAGGTAACTCTTCCCTCAACGCTCGAGGTTATCGGCGATAAGGCTTTCTACGGAACGACTAACCTTAAAACCTATATATTCCTCGGTGAAGCTCCGGTACTCGAAAGCAGCGGTAAAACCGGAAGACTTACCTTCGCAAACTTCTTCGACTATATGGAGAATATGAGCGGAGTAAGGCTGACTCTTATCGCGAAAAACTTAAAAGGTTTCGACACATATATCTGGAGAAGCTTCTTCGCCGATATGATAGTCGGATAACCGATAACCGACGTCGTTACGATCGATAACGATGACCGATATGCGGTTTCTCCTTTTTACCCGTGCCTCGCAACAGCGGGGTGCGGGTGTATTTTCCCGGATCGGTCGCTGCATACGCCCGCGGAAAGTGCGGGGCTGCGGCAGCCGACCTCCGGATTTTTTTATCGAAGCGGGAATGAGGCTCGTCCTCGTTCCTGCTTTTCCGTTTATTTTTGTTTTTTTGCGTTTTGTATTCCTCGGAACATAATCCCCCTCAAAACCTTGCATAAATTTGTAAGATATGTTATAATCAGATTAAGAAAATGAAAAAACTACACGCTTGGGAGAATATGTTCAAGTTAAAGGAGGCTTATATGAAGGAAAAAAGACTTAAACTCGGCTCCGTAAAGGTTGCTTTGGTTCTTGTGTGTCTGGTTTTGCTTTTTCTGTTTGCAATGAAGATTTTTTTCGAGGTAAATTGGGTTAAAGACGGAATCGATTACTATTACAGATACGGTCAGGACGGCGACAGGGATCTGTCGGACGGCTTTAATTTTTTGAATCTTTCGATGTTACTGCTGCTCTATACGATTCTTGTCGGTGCCTGCGGGCTTCAGATTGCCTTTCTCGTCAAGTTTTTAAGCAATTCCGAATCCTTATTCGCGTTGGATAAATCTCTTCCTTCCGATAATAACGTGAATGCTCGGAACGGTCTTGCTTTTATGCGGGGGCTTGGAATTGCCTCTTCGATATCGTCGGTTTTCGTGCCGATAACCGCAGGTTTTTTCACGGTAATAATGCTGGCTTTATACGGCATTCTTTCTGCATTGGGCGGCAACAACAAGTCTATATTCGAAAATGCTCCCGAGCTTGCCGCAATTCTGATTTGCTGCGGCGTGGCGATAATTTTTTCGATAATCTCGGGTATTATTATAATCGTAAAAACCGCCTCGGTTTCGAGATTTTATAAGATTATGAAAATGGAATCCGAAGGCTCTTGCGACTGAGCGATAAAACAAAACAAGGATAATACGAAAAACAAGGATAAAACGAAAACAAAAAAGATTAAATTGGAAACAGATGATTATATCCGGAACGGATAAAATCTCCGTTTTGAACAAAACAAAAGGCTCTGCGTTTTACCGCAGTTCCGATAGGGAATTTCAGATAAAGGCGCAAGGTTCAGAGTCAGGCGTGGCGTAATGCCACGCCTTTTCTCTTGTTGTTTGTTGGTTTCAATCGTCTTCGTCGGTGAGTTCGTCGCCCCATATCGGTCGGTCGATTGCTCCGACGAAATTGTAAAAGATTTCTACCGTTTGTCTGTAATGTCCGTCGACTTTCGTCTTTTCGTGAACAACGACCTTTTCGATGAACGCGCGAAGTATTTCGGGCGTGAGTTCTTCAAAACTGTTATACTTGTAAATAAGCATCATAAAATCGAGAATTTTATCGTCGTCTTCTTTCGCTTTCGAGATTTCCGACTTTAACGTTTTAACCCGTCCTTTCAAATCGGCTTGCTCGGTTTCGTATGTGTCGCTCATTTTTAAGTATCGCTCTTCGGAAATTTTACCTTCGACTTTGTCCTCGTATAGGCTTTCGATGATTTTATCCAGCCTTTCGATTCGTTCTTCCGAAGTTTTAATTTCCTTTGAATACTCTTTCAGTTCTTTTTCCGTTCTCGTTGCGGCGTTTTTCCGTAACGTCTGCAAAAACATTTCTCTTTGCTGTTGCGCGAAATAGATTGTTCTCCGCAAATCGTCCTGAATCAGAACAGCCAACGCTTCGACCGTTATCTGGTGAGAAGTGCAATATTTTCTCTTCTTTTTACGGTAAGTCGAACAGTTGAAGTATTCTTTTTGCTTCATCGTCGTGCATCGGCAAAGATACATTTTCTGTCCGCAATCGGCACAGTAAATCAGCCCCGAAAGAGGACTCATTTCGCCCATATCGGTCGGTCTGCGTTTTGCCTGACGAATTTTCTGAACGGTTTCAAAAGTCTGCTTGTCGATAATCGCTTCCTGCGTGTTTTCAAAGATTGCCCAGTCTTCTTTCGGCAAGTTAATGCGTTTTTTCGACTTGTACGACTTTTTATACGACTTGAAATTGACCGTACATCCCGTGTATTCCAAATTTTCAAGAATACCCGCGACGCTCCTTTGATCCCAAATTTCCGAATCTTCTCTGACTTTTAATGCCGTCGGCAATCCGTTTTTACGGCAGTAAATAACGGGTGTATCTACGCCTCTTTCGGTAAGTATTCTCGCAATCTGCGTCGGACCAAAGCCCTGAACGCACAACTTGAAAATTTCTCTTACGATTTCAGCACCCTTTTCGTCTATAATCCATTTTTCCTTGTTTTCGGGATCTTTCTTATATCCGAGCGGTGGAACGCTCGCAAGATGTTTTCCTGCATTGCCTTTGGCTTTGAAAACCGCTTTGATTTTCTTACTGCAATCCTTTGCGTACATCTCGTTCAGAATGTTCTTGAACGGGGTAATATCGTCGTCGGGATTTTTCTCGCTGTCCACTTGGTCGTAAATGGCAATAAATCTTATGTCGGCTTCGGCAAGATAATATTTCGTGTAATATCCCACAAGAATATGATCTCTTCCGAAACGGGACATATCTTTTACGATTACAGTAGAAATTTTACCGTCTTCAACGTCGGACATCATTCGTTTGAAATCAGGTCTTTCAAAGTTACTTCCCGAAAATCCGTCGTCAACGTAAAATCTTACGTTCCGCAAATGATTTTCGTCCGCATACTTTTGCAGTAACATTTTCTGATTGCGGATACTGTTGCTGTCGCCGTCTAAATCGTCGTCGCAGGAAAGTCTGCAATAGCAGGCTGTCCATTGTTCTTCTGTGCTTTTTGTCTTTCTATTTTTAATTGTCGGTTGCAAATTCATTGTTTATTACCTCCCGAATTGCAACTTTCAAACGATAACCGATCCGTGATACGAACGGCAGGTTTTAACGCCTCGTCTATATTCTGTTCTATCAGCGTTTTCGTAATATCGAACGCCGTAACGCCGACGTTCTGTTTTTCGTGGGCAATAACGGTATAAACCGTATTACCGAGAACTCTTTCGCGGGTTCGAGTATATTCACCGTTAGGTTCTTTTTTATAGATGGTGAATATACTTGCCGCGGGTTTACTGTTTTGATTTATGTTTTTAGCCGTGTTTTTCGTAAATATAATCTCCTTATCAATGATTTATTTACGCAAAACGGCAGGAAGAGTCGGCTTACAATTTGCCGTTTTTTTTCATATTTTTCAAGGCTTCGTAGCCTTCTTTTATCAAACGGACTTTCGTAATTCCGTTTTCTTCGAGAAAAGCGTTTATCTCATCATATAAGGCTCTCGGTATCATCGTTCCGAAATTGCCGCTCGCTTGCTTTCTCTTTTCCTTATTTTTTTCTTCATACTTCCTGCGCGTTTTACGCACGGGAGTATCTTCTTTCCGTTCCATTAAGTTAAACCTCCGAAAACATAAAATCGTATTGATACATATTATAACGATTTTACTCTCAGGAGTCAAGCTCTTTTTGTGAACGGGCAGAAAATATCCCTTTATTTCTTATAATTGTCGTTATTATTTAGTTTTTCTTGCTTTTTGCGTTCTTCTTCGATTTCCGCTTCTATTTGTTGTAAGCGGGGAACTTGCCGAACGACGTCGGGCGTGAATAGAGAAAGAACGGAATCGAAAAAGCTGCCGATTGTTTTCGGCTTTCCGTAGGCTATACGCCGATATTCCGTCGGATTTGTCCTTGCAAGTTCTTTGCCGACGTTTGTATAATGGAAATTATTATCCTTTTCCTTTTGCAACGCTTCTGATTTTTTGGCATATAACAATGCTTCGTCCATAGATTTCGTAAGCCGCTTTGAAAGGTCGGCGTTGTCTGCCGTTAAAGCGATTACTTGTTCCTGTAACTTTCCGCGTTTCCGTGGGATATTCCCGCTTTTTGCCTCGGTTAAAGCGTCCGCATAAACTTGATTTTCTTCCCGTATGGTTTCCGCTTGTTCGATTATCTTTTTTGCCTTAAATTCGGCAGTGGAAAGGTGTTTTTTCTGACCACCTTCTTTTCCGCGCTGTAAGCCCCAACGTTTTCCGACTGTTTCGTAAAAATCCGTTTGTAGTTTTTGCAGTCGCGGTTTATCGAAAAGTTGTTTACTGCAAAGCCGTCCGTCTTTCGTTACGGGCATTAAATTTAAGTGCATATGCGGCGTTGTTTCGTCGTTATGTACTACTGCCGCGATAATGTTTTCTTCGCCGTAACGCTCCGCAAAAAACTTGTAGCAGTCCGAGAAAAAATTATATTGTTCAACCCTTGATAACCCGTCGAAAAAAGTTTTATCCGAACATAACACAAACGAATTCATAACAACTGCGTCCTTACGCGGGGATAAGCCTAACTCTTTTATTCTGCCGTTTATAAACTCTGTATAAGTTTTTCCGAAATATTGTGTGAACCGATAATTATTTTTCGTTTGTCCGCTATCTATTTGCGGATTTGCCGCTTCGTAATTCTCGTCCCGTTCGTTTTCCTTTTCGATAGGGGCGACATCTTGTTTATGGTATTTTTCCATATGGCATACTAAATATGAAATGATGATTTTCCTCCTGAAATTTGTTTTTTGTAATCATTGAGCAAAGTGTGTAGAATTTCCTCTGCCGGCTGTTTTATAGTGGATTCACAGCCTCGCAGAGCACACTATTTTGCGAAGCAAAGTATAGTGTGCTACACTTATGGAATAAGTGGAACACACTATACGATAAAACAGGGCTCCCGAAAAAAATTTGCATAGCAAAGATTTTTTGGGAAAAGGAGCAACCGCTCAAAAGCCCGCGCCGCCGAAAGGCGGTGTGGATAAAAGGGCGAGTTGCGACGCAGTGGGCTACACTTTGCTCATAAGCCTTCTGTTTCGCTTCGCATTTGCTTCCAAAGTTTTTTCCCGTTATGGCGGGCGATATTGATTGTAATTTGTCATTGTTTCTCCTCCAAAAGATGACAAAAAAGCCGCTGATATTTTTTCTATCACCGACTTAAAACACAAGTATTAAGTTTTTATTTTCGTTACATAATGCACCTCCGATTTGTATCCGTAGACAAAAAAATCCGTGCGATTTTGGCTGCCTTTATAGGCTCGTTCTTCGCACGGATTTTAATCCCGATTATTTAATTTTAGCCGATTTTATTTGAAAAATCGTACCACAACAAAACCCACGCCGAAATCTCTCTTTTTAACGATTTCAGCGCCCGTCGCGGAATCGCTACACCAAAATATAGCAACTCTATGGTAAACGACGGTAATTCTTCTCTCGGATAAACGTGAGCGAAACGCTTATCCGTATTCGTTCCCACAGCATAGAGAACGAATGTTTGGGCAAAATCTTCACGCCCGACAACGCCTTTTCTTACGGCGCAATACCTTGACCTTACATCATGTCGATTTTATTATAGCATACGAACATTTGTTCGTCAAGTGTTTTTACTTATTATTTTATAGAAATCGTAACAGAATTGATGCTATATGTAAAGTGCATCCAAAAATCTGTTGTTTCATGCGCATTACAACTTGATATTTCTTGAAAAATATGCTATAATGTCTAAGAAACACATAAAATCAGTTGCATAGGAGTAACAGATATGGCTCAATCAATTACATCTGCCGATATTTTAAAGGAGTTGAATATTAAACGTTCCACTTTTTACTATCTGCTGAAAAACAACCTTATCTCTATTCCAACGACTGATACGGGAAGATATGCTTGGAATAGCGAAGTCGTTGAGCAATTAAAAATTGTTTTATCTGAACCACAGGAAACCGAAAAAGAAATGCCCGAAGTTAAAACAACAAAAATCAATAATAGAAGATACCTTGGAAATAAATATAAACTACTTGATTTTATTACTTCTACTGTTGCGCGTGAATGCGTCGGCGTTAATACGGTTGCTGATATTTTTGCCGGAACAGGTTCGGTGGCATCTGCTTTTGCGGACAAAAAATTAATAACCAACGATATACTGTATTTTAATTATATCTGTCATATTGCTTGGTTCGGTTCTGAAAAATATGACGAGTCAAAGATAAAGGAATTGATTTGTTATTATAATGCCATTGTCCCCAAACAAGACAATTATATGTCACTACATTTTGCGGATACATTCTTCTCTCTTGAAGATTGCAGGAAGATAGGATTTATCAGGGAAGATATAGAAGATAATTACGCCTGCGGAAAAATTAACGGAAGAGAAAGAGCTTTGCTTATTACTTCTCTTTTGTATGCGATGGATAAAATAGCAAACACCTGCGGGCATTATGATGCGTATATAAAAAGTGCATCGTTCGATAGACATCTCGAACTTTCTTTACCGCTTGCAAGTAATGAAAATAACGAAAATAATCAATGTTACAACGAAGATGCAAATAATCTTGTTAAGAGAATAGAAGCAGACTTGGTATATATAGACCCTCCATACAATTCAAGACAATATTGTGATGCATATCATTTACTTGAAAATGTAGCAAGATGGGAAAAACCCGAAGTTAAGGGCGTTGCCTTAAAGATGGATAGAAGCCGTTTGAAAAGTAATTATTGCACATCTAATGCCACAAAATCTTTTGAAGACTTAATCGCAAATATCAGGGCAAAATACATTATATTGTCTTATAACAATATGGCGGAGAAAGGAAATGACCGCTCTAATGCTAAAATAAGCGATGCCGACATTATGCGAATTCTTTATAGAAAAGGAAAGGTTAAGGTGTTTTCAGAAAGTTATAAGGCATTTAGTGCGGGAAAATCTTCTATTGAGAATAATGAAGAAAGGCTTTTCTTGTGTGAATGCTATGATTATAAGAAAAAAGAGATTATACAATCCCCTTTAAATTATACCGGAGGCAAGTATAAACTTTTACCTCAACTTCTACCGCATTTTCCCGATGACCTTGACTATTTTATAGATTTATTCTGCGGCGGCGGTAATGTTGGTATAAATGTTCCGTGCAATAAAGTTTTATTCAACGACAGTAATAGTCTGTTGCGTTTTATGTTCGGGACATTTAAAAATCTTGATAAAGAATCCACTTTTGAGATGATTGATAAAATTATCGAAGATTATGGATTGTCTGATACCGACAAATATGGATATGAACACTATGGTTGTAATAGTGCCGACGGATTATCGTCCTATAATTCCGAGAAATTTTTGAAACTACGAAATGATTTCAACCATATAAAAAATCTTGAATATAACTACTACGTTATGTTGTACGTTTTGATTGTTTATGCGTTTAACAATCAGATCAGATTTAATAGAAAAGGTGAATTTAATCTTCCCGTAGGCAAAAGAGATTTCAATAAAAAAATGCGAGAGAAACTATCTGTATTTATTGATAGGTTAAAAAGCGGAGACTATAAATTTGAAAGTATGGATTTCCGCGAATTAAATACCGATGATTGGAATGAAAAAACTTTTGTTTATGCAGATCCCCCTTACCTGATTACTTGTGCAACTTACAATGAGCAAGACGGTTGGAACGAGGATTTAGAAAAAGAATTGCTATCGTATTTAGACAAGCTTAACGATCGAAAAATACGATTTGCTTTATCTAATGTTCTACGATCCAAAGGCAAAGAGAATACTATACTTATGGATTGGATTAATCGTAATATCGGAAAATACCACGTTATTTATCTTGATTATGACTATTCTAATTCAAATTATCAAACAAAAGACAAAAATTCTAAAGCAGAAGAAGTTTTAATAGTAAATTATTAAGGGGTAAACGTTATGCCTTCGTACAAAAGTTATTGTTGGTCGCTTGGAACTACAAGTTTCAGAATGGTAGAATTCAATAAAAAGATTGAGGAACAATTAAGGTTGCTCAATCAATTTTGGCATACACCTGAATATACCGACGAAAAATGGAGTTCAAACAGCGCTATTCAAGTTGCTTACTATAATTTTATTCGAGAGCAAGGCTTTATTGAGGAAAAAGATGCCCTGCGAAAAGATAAAGACGCAAGAGAAAAAACTTCGGGTTTAGTTGATTTGGGCATAATTAACGACGAACGTAGACTAACAGATGCTGGCTGTGCATTACTTGCTATCGCGGAAAGCGGAAACTTTTCAAGAGATAATATACTCCGCATTCCAGCAGACAGTTTTATTTATTTCAAACAGTTGTTAAAATCGTCTTGCCCGTTTGAAAATAATAATGTACGCCCGTTTGCTGTTTTAGCATACATATTGTCCGAAATCGGTGAAATAAGTAAAGCGGAATTTACTTATCTTTTACCTCTTGCAATCAATAAAGAAAAAACAGAGCGAATAGTGAACTATATCAAAGCTATAAGGGCTAATAATGCCACAATAGACGAAGCTATTATATCCATACTTTATGAAATGGAAAATTATCAAGAAGCAAAGGATATCTTCATTAAGACTTCCAGTATTGATGAATTGCTCATTCAAGAAATAGGGATGAATCGTAAAAGTAGAACTTATGATATTCCCTATGCTACACTGTATGATACTTTACAATCATTTCGCACTAACCCCACGAATGAGTCGGTAATTGCTTTGTTTAATGCCGTAGATAAAATTTCCGGCAAAGCGCGTTTATACTGGAAGATGTATCTTTTTAATTCCGTATCGCGTAGGAAAATTGAAACAATAGGCATTAGAGCGGTTAAACAAAATATACCTATTATAACGGTATACAGTGATATCGCATTTAAAGAAGAATTTTTTAAACTACTACACTTATTTAAAGCAAAAAGTTTGCTTGATGACTATTATGATTTAAATAAACGTTACTTTAAGACAAGCGATACAATTATTTTCCAAGATGATAAAGTCAGATTTGATATTATACCGAATTGCTATTTTTCATTGGTGAAAAACAGCCTATTAAGCATAGCATTTTCAAAAGCTGATAATTTAGAGATAAATTGTGAATTATCAGCAATTGAACCAACTTTTGCAATTACTCAAGAACAGTTGTTCCATAAGGCTGAAGAAATTTATGGCGTTCAGGTTCATAGTCTTTTTGACGTCCAGGACCTCGTCGAAAAAGAAAGATACGAACGGTTTAATAAAATGATTGATACTCGCTTTACCGATGACGTACTCGTTGATTTGATGACGATGTTTGAAAATCGTAATGATGACAATATTCAATCTATTGTTACCAATAACGCCGACGTTCCCACCATCTTTGAATATGTGCTTGCTATCGTGTGGTATAAGATTTCGGGCAGACAAGGCAAAGTATTGGAGTATATGAATCTATCGTTGGATGCAGATTTGCTTCCGATAACTCACGCCGCAGGTGGACACGAAGATATTACTTATAAGTACGAAGCTACAGCGAATTATCCCGCACATACACTTTTGATTGAAGCGACTTTGGCAAATAGCACTAATCAACGCAGAATGGAAATGGAACCGGTGTCAAGGCACTTGGGTGATTATATGTTGCAACACCCTACGGAAGAAGCCTACTGCGTATTTGCCACAACATATTTACATATAAATGTTATCGCTGATTTTAGAGGAAGAAAATATTTGCCGTATTATTCATCAGACGGAACTAACTCGATTGATGGAATGAAAATTATACCCTGCCAAACAACCGAATTAAAAGCGATTATAAGAAAACATATAACCTATGCTCAATTATATCGTATTTTTGAGCAGGCGTATCAATCCGTCTCCACTCCTAACATGTGGTATCAAAAAGAAATTATGGAGAATTTATGAGTAACAAAACCGATATGATAACAAATGCTTCACCTTCAGCTTATGGCTGGTGTTTTCAGGTTGGCGCGGGAATAACACTGATGTTGGACAATATAAAAGATTTTACTTCAATAAAAATGGAAGGGAAATCGGACGATATTGAAATAAATACTCCAACGGGGAAAATATATGCTCAAGCAAAATCTGTTACTCAAATCGGAAATCAAAACAGCGCGTCAAAAAAATTACAGGACTCGCTTAAACTTTTAAGCAAAGATAATCAAAATGGAGATGCGATACAGTTGATTTACATAACGAATATCGCGAATCCGCTTTCAAGTAAGCAGGCAAGTGCTTTTTGTTATGGACATACTTATGAATATTCAATCTTGTCCGATAAAGACAGAGCAAAAATAGACTCGTATATTGGAACAGACTTTCCGAGAGATAAATTAAAAATATATTTGTTAAATTTTTTTGGCGATGGAAAAAATAAATTTGCAAGCATAAAAGAGAAAATATCAGAATTTTTGCGTGATGCTATTGATGATCCTTCGTATAGTCAAAAGCTTCTAGACAGTTGGTTTTCCACCTTTATGATTAACTGTTCCGATATACCAGATAATCAAAAGGAATGCACTTTAACAAAGAAAGAAATAATTTTCCCTGTTATGGTGCTAGTCCTTAATCCATTAGTTCCAGAAGAAGAGTTTTCAAAAGTGTGCGATTATGATGATATTGAAGAACTTCAATCTGATTTTCGCACTTCTATAGATAGAAAAGTCTGCGATTATCAATTTGTTTCTGGAGTAATAGGAGATTTTCTCTCATCGCGACTCCGCAATGGACAAAAAATGACCAAATATGATTTTATCAAAGAAAAATGGAAAAATTATGAAGGAGATTTTTTATTTGTGGCAGACGACCAAGAGCGAGAAGCCTTGGTAAAACTAGTGATATTAGCAACACTATTGAAAAAGAAAAAGATAAATCAAATAAAGGAAGCTGCGAATTTATGAAAATTAAGTCTTTTCAAATAAGAGAAATAACCGATTTTAATTGGAAAAAGATTGATTTAGATGAAGATGTATGTATATTTTATAGTACTCGCAATTCAACAGGTAAAACGACTTTAATGAGAGCAATTCTTTATTCGATGGGTTTTTCAGTTCCGAACACTGAATTGGTTAAATTTGAAAAATACGAATTCCGTTTAACTCTATATAGGGAAAAAGAGTACATAATTTTCAGAAAAGGTATGTTTATTACGGTAAATAACATCGAATACGATTTACCTATGGAACAAACGACTGTATTATCAATAATTTTTGGAACAACAAATCCAGAAATACTTTCTAACTTGCTTGGAACATTTTATTTTGACCAAGAAAAAGGTTGGACTTTGCTTAATCGTGGTACAATCATCGGAACTAATCGTTTCAGCATTGAAAGTTTTTTTAGAGGATTAAAAGGCGACGAAAGTATCGAAAGTTATGAAATTGTTGCAAGAATTTCTTCTATTGAGAAAAAAATCGCACAATATAATTTAATGATTAACATTGCGGAGTATCAAGATATAGTTAAGCAAGAAGGAGGCAATTCTTTAGACTATAAAACATATGATAAAACATTGGATATTGAACTTGATGATTTGAAATTGCAGCTATCCGATGTCGAAGCTGAGATATCAAGAATGTCGGAAATAATCAAAACGAATAAAAATTTTTCTGATTATATTGAACAAAAAAAGATATATGTTAAGAATCCTCAAGATCCTTCTACGCCTATTCCAGTTACAAAATCAACTTTACTGGATTATCAGGATTTTGATGATCTCAATAAAGCAAGGCGGGATCTCCTTATGGTGAAAAGAAATGGCTTAAAAAAAGAGATTGCAAAAATACAATCAGAACAAGAAAAGCAAATTCGTTTAATAAATTTACCTACCATCGATGAATCGCTTACAGCAAAATTGGCTAATATAGAAGGAATTAACTCTGTTCAAATAATAAAGCTTCGAGATAGTTTACAAAAACAAAAAAAAGAATTATCTACCATATTAACAAACAAAACAAAAACAAATAATCCTTGGATAAAAAAAGCATATGATATAATTAACAAATACGCACAAGAATTATCAATTCCGTTTGATTATAAAATAGATATCTTTACAAAGAATTTGAAGGCAAAATCTGGAGCGATACTACATAAAATGGTATTTATTTATAAATTAGCGTATATTTCGCTACTGTCTGAAGTTTTACAGTATCCTATACCTATTTTTTGCGATTCACCTAGTGGTCGAGAAGTTGAGAAATCCACAATAGATGGTATGTTAAACATATTAAAAAGAGATTACTCCCATCATCAATTGGTGTTAGCCTCAATATATAAATACAGCGAAATTTTTCCAAAAGCCAAAATTATAGAAACCAACGGAACATTATTTAATAAACAAACACTATTTGACTAAAAAATTATTGAAAATAAGCGAAGATCGAATATCTTCAATTCCTACCACGAATTTTTTGCAACAAAAGACTCACGGGAAATCCTCGTGAGTCTTTTGTTCATCGTTTGAAAGCGCAATTCTAAAATTTAATTTTAATAATTCCCTATGGAAACTGCGCTTTTTGCAGAGCCTTTGTTTTTGTGCGGGGCGGCTTTCATCTGGAATCGCGGACTTTTCCTTTCCGATAAATCCGATGATCGCCGCCCGTTACGGTTGATATATCGCCGATTAAGGCTTGATTGCCGCCTTATTTAACGATGATGTTCTTGAAGTAAAGCTTCCAGATATAGGTGTCATAGGAAGCGTCGCCGCTTACGTAAACCGTAACGTTTTCGTTGCCTTCAGCCGTTTCGATATCGTTTACGAACTGGTTGTAAAGGTATCTTACGTCTTCTCTGAAATAGCTCTGAAGTGTGGGAGCTTTTTCGGATTTGAAGGTAATTTCGGTAAGAGCGGTGCAGCCGTAGAACGCGCTGTCGCCGATAGAAACGAGAGTTTCGGGAAGAACTACCGATTTAAGCGTCGCAATGTTTGCGAAAGCTTCCGCGTCAACTTTGACTACGCCTTCGGCAACCGTTACGTTTTCTTCCGAACCTACGTATCTGTAAACGACGGTCTTGTCCGCGTTATAGAGGAAATCGTTTTCGAGTACGAAAGCTTCGCAGCCAACGAGTTCGATTTCGCCGATATTCTTGGAATTGAAGAACGTTCTCGAGAAATTGAATTCTCCGACGTCGCCGAGAACTACCTTGGTAAGGGTTTCGACGTTGCCGAACGTCTTATTGCCTACGTAATACGCGTTTTCGAGTACGATTTCCGTAAGTTTCGTTTCGAAGAAAGCCTTGTCGTCGATAACTTCAACCTTTCTGAGGTCGATAGTTTCGAGAGGAGTATTTGCGAATGCGTTTGCGCCGATTTCGACGAGTGCGTCGACAACGACTTCCGTAAGTCCGGAATTTTCGAATGCGGACGCGTCTACGACCGTAACCGAAGGCATCGTGATCTTACGAAGGTTCTTCGCGTTTGCGAATACGCCTTCTCCGATGACGCTGACGGTTTCGGGAATGTCGAATTCAACGTTTTCGCTTGCGGTCGGATAAAGAATGATGTTGGTCATTTCTTTATTGAAGAGGACGCCGTCCTCGGATGCAAAGTAAGCGTTGTTTTCGTGAGCGTTGATTTCTTCGAGAGCTATGCAGCCCGAGAATACGTCGGATACGGAGATATTTCCGAGTTTTTCGGAAATCGTGAAGCTCCTGAGAGACGTGCAGTCTTTAAACGTCCATGCAAAGCCCAGCCAGCCGATTTCGACGGTTTCGAGGTTTTCGAATTCCGCGACTTCGAGTTTATCCGCGGACTGGAATGCGGATGCTCCGAGTACGGTTACCTTCGGGAATATAGCCGAGGTTATACCGGACTCCTGGAATGCACTGGAACCTATGCGTTCTACGTTTTCGAGACCGATTATTTCCTTAAGCGCGCGGGTGTCGATGAATGCGTAATCGCCTACGGAAGTGGATTCGGTGTTGAGGAAGGTAACCTTTTCGAGGTTCTCACAGCCGTTGAACAGGAACATATTATCTGCCGTGATTGCTTCGGGAACAACGATTTCCGTGAAGCCCGTTCCTGCATAGAAGGACTGATAGGAAAGGTATTCCGCGGTGTCGCTGAGAACGAGCTCGGTGAGGTTGCGGCAACCTTCCCAGACTGCCGTTCCGACGGTCGTAACCTTATCGGAAATAACGATGCTGTCGATAGCCGTAAACGCGAGTGAACCGCTACCGAAAGAGGTGATATTATCGAGGTTGATTTCCTCGAGGTTGTAGTTTCTGTAGAAACAGTACTCGGGAAGCTCGGTTATCTGGCTGCCGAGTTTTACGCCCTTGAGACGAGTCTTGTAGTAGTCGGGACTCCGGAACGTGCTGCCGAGACTCCAGTAGAAACCGTCGTCGGGGTCTACGCCGTAATCCTGTTCGCTTCCGACAGGAACCATTAAGGGAATAGAGAATTCTCTCTTATTGAGTTTCGTGATGGTTTCGGGAAGTTCGAGAACTCCGTCGTAATCCCAGGCAGAGGGCTTGAACATAACGGTCTTTTCGAGGTTATAAACTATACCCGATTCGTCCTTTATGAGCTTGTCGTTTCCTTCCGCTACGGTGAAGCCGTTGACGAGAAGGTCGCTTCCGCCGAACGCCTGCGTTCCGAGCGAGCCGAGGTTTCCGCAGAATACCACGCTTTCGAGTTTAGCGCAGGAAGCGAACGAGTAACCGGTTATGCACTCTACGTCCTTTTCGAATACGACTTCCTTAAGGGAGGGAAGAGTGGATAACGCCTGGCTGTCGTCGACTTGAATGAAGCCGTCGCCGAAGTCCGTTTCGGTGTGACATCCGATTGTTCCTACGGATTCGTGGAATACGATTCTTTCGAGTTTGTCGCAGGAGGTCAGGGACATACTGAAACCGATGCTTTCGGCGTCGAGCTTATTGACCTTGCCGTTGAATTCGACTTCTTTAAGAGCGTCGTTGAACATTACGGAGGACATCATATTTTCGATGTCGCCGAGGAAGGTTACCTTTTCGAGATTATAGCAGATAGCCAAGCCAAAGTCCATCGTAAGAGGTGTTTCCGTCTTGGGGAAGGTAATTTCCTTGATCGAGGTAAGAGCGTTGAGCGCGCTGCTTATGTAATTGAGGTTCGTGTGTTCGAGATCGAGCGTCTTAAGAGAGGTAAGAGTATGCAGCGAGCTGTATTCGAGTCTTTCGAGAGTAGACGGAAGAACGAGTTCGGTGAGGTTCTTAAGAACGTTGATCGAGTTCGTTCCGATAGTCGTAAGACCTTCGGGAAGAACGATCTTGGTGATAGTCGGGTCTTTAGTGAATACGTTGCTGCCGATTGCCTTAACTCCGTCGGGAACGATAACTTCTCCGCCTTCGCCGTTATAAGCCGTAAGAACGCCGTTTTCGATTACGAATTCGGGAGCGTCCTCGTCTGCTTCCGCGGGAACGTAGGAGTCGTTATTGCCGAGCATATCGCTGCTGAGTCTGGTGCGTACTTCGGTGTAAGAAGGATCGTTTACGTCGTAGAGAACGGTAAGATTTCCGGTCGAATATTTAACCGCAAGAGTTCTTCCGTTTTCGGTTTCGTTTACGAGAGCGTCGGTTCCGTTTTCGCCTGCTTCGGGAAGCTTGATTTCGAAAACGGAGGTATTACGCGCGTAGTCCACGAGCTGAACGGCGAAGGTGTTGTTGACGACGTTTGCGAGATGATCGGTTACGTCGATGGTGTAGGAATAGCTTCCGTTCATAACGTCGGAGTAGCAGGGAAGCATAAACTTATAAAGGCTGGAGTAGCTGCTTTCCGTGCCGTAAGTCAGAAGACCGGTCGCCTGGAGATAATGGTTATCGAACACGGTAAGATCGAGATAAGTTCTTCCGCCTTCGATTCTCCATTCCGCCTTTTCGAGCGTAGGAGCTTCGAGGTCGACGAAAACAGGCATATCTACGGTCTGTCCTACGGGTTCGTCGTTGAAGTCGTAAGTGAAGCTGAAGATAAGCTGTTCGTTGTTTGCGAACATAAGAGCTTCGGGAGTGAACGTTCCGAAACCGAGCGTATATCCGCCGTTGGTTGCCATAGCGGATTTTCCGATATTGAAGAAGGAATCCTGTCCGAGAATTTCGCCCGTATCCGCCTTCACGTAATCGATATAGATAGCGGAAGCGTTACGCTTGATTGCGAGAGTCAACGAGCTGAGGATTGCGCTGTTGGAAACGAGGCTGCCGTCTTCGGTATAACCTCTGCCGATAGCGGTCTTTTCTGCCTTGGCTTCGGGAGCCTTATAGCCTTCGGGAAGCATAAAGGAATATTTGCCTGCCGAGAATATAGTTCCGGAAATGAAACCGCTGCCGTTGTCTTCTCCGTAGACTACCGTAGAAAGTCCGAAATAGTTGCCCCAGGTCGGATTTTCGCCGTCGAAAGCGGTGGGTTCGAAAGCGGGAAGAGTCTGCCAGTCGCCGTAGAAGGATATCCACGGAATATGGAGGTCGATTCCGCATTCATCCGTGTCTTCGAGAGTCGCGTAACCTTCGACGTAAATACCGTTCGGGAAGGTTGCGTCCATATAAGCCTTGTTTTCTTCGGTAAGTGTAATAACTACCTTGATTCTGAGTTTTTCGCCTGCGTCCGCGATAATTTCGTCGCCTTCGACAAGCTGTCCGTCAACGTAATATCTTACGTTTGCGTCGTCGAACATACAGGCTTTTTCTGCGATGAAGAGTTTATCCGCGCCCTTTGTGGTGTAATTGATAGACTTACCGGTAACCGCGGATTCGGTGAAGGTAAGAGTACCGAGTTTATAGCTGTGAGCCGTTTCGCCGTCGTTGACGAGGTTGAAGTTAAGGGTATAGATACCGTCTTTGTTGATATCGCTGCCGAGGTTGAGTTTGGTTCTGTCCGAACCGGTAACCGTAAGGTAAGCGTCGGTATCCATAGCTCTCTGAACGTCCGCGAGACCGGAACCCTGTCTTCTCGGGGTGATGGGGTTACCCGCCGCGTTTTCGATAAGGATAGCGGTGCTCATAAGTCTCTGCATAGCCATAGCCGAGATCTGCGCGCCCGTTCTGTCGGGATATTTTTCCATAAGGTATCCCTTAAGGGCAGCCATAACGCCCGAAACGTTGGGCGTAGCCATACTCGTGCCGTCGAAGGTGTCGTAGCCTTCCGTACCGTTAGCCCAGTCGTAACATTCGGGAACGGAGGAGTAAACCTGTCCGCCGATACCGAGGATATCAACGCCGATAGTAAGGTCGTTGAGCGCGCCCATCGAGGAGAATACGGAATAATCCACGGTGTAATTGGAAGCGTTTATGGTAACTTTCTTTTCTGCCGCGTTAACGAGCTTTTTGCCGTCCGCGAGAGTAAGAGTCATAGTCGGGATCGTGTTTTCGCCAACGACCGCACCGAACTGTTCGATAAGCTGAGTTTCGTTATCGTAAAGGATAACCGCGATCGCGCCCTTGTCCGCCGCGTTCTGAACCTTTTCGGCAAAGGAGATTTCTCCTCTCTGAACGAGAGCAATCTTTCCGGTTACGTCGATTCCTTCGTAATCCTCGGGATTACCGATATTGGGAACGACCACGTAGTCGAATGTAGCTTCGTCCTTGCCTTCGAGGAGAGCGTAGAAGTCGTTTTCTCTTCTCGAATCGGAATCGGGAACGCTGTTTCTGCCGATGAGTCTTTCGCCGTTGAAGTCTATGTAGATCTTAACGAGATTCTGAGCCGAACCTATCGCGAAGGTGCCGTCGTAAGAAGCGGGGGAGCTGATGACGCCGTTATCGGGATCGTCTACCGAGGAGAACGGATCGAGCGTGTCGCTGAACCACCAGGCCGTGCCGTCGTTACCGGTAGCGCAGCACATGGTGAGACCGGTCTTGCTTGCGAGTCTTACGATTTCGTTGACGAAGGCTCTTTCCTCGTCCTTTTCGTAAGCGAATCCGCAGGCGCTTCCGAGAGAGAGGTTAGCTACCTGAACGTTAAGTATGATACAGTCTTCGATAGCCGCGTAGATATCCACGTCGTAAGCTCCGCCGGAGCCTGCTCCGAATACTCTCATAACCGCGAGCTGTGCGTCGTAGCCCGCGCCCTTGATGACGTCGTTATTGCCGGCTGCGATACCCGCAACGTGCGTACCGTGTTCGTGGCCGACGAATATATCGCTGAAGTCGGGGCCGACCTGATCGTTTGCGTCCGAGTAGTTGAAGCCGAAGGGGATCTTGCCGCTGAAGTATACGCTTTCGAGCGTCGCGCCTCTCTGAGCCGCGTTGGTAGCTTCGAATACATTTGCGAGGTTCTCGTAATCGAGTGCCTGAACGGAAGGATCGGTAGCGAACGCGCTGTGAGCCACGTCTACGCCGGTGTCGATTATGGCGATGACCGTTCCCGCGCCGCCGTTTCCGGTAGCGTTATTGAAGATGCCGGTTCCCGCGAAGGAAGCCGCGATTGCTTCGGAAGTAGTTTCGGGAACTGCGTATTCTTCGGAAACGACTACCTGATCGACGCCCGTGAGAGCTTTGATTTTCGCTATGTCGCCGAATTTGACGCGAGCCGCGAAACCGTTCTGAAGAATATTATAGCGATGCTTGATTTCGGTCGTAAGTTTGCTTTCTCTCATAAGCTCGATGACCTCGTCCTGCTGCGCTTCGTAGCTTTCGATCAAAGCCGCGCCCTGAAGGGACAAAGCGTAATCTGCTACGGTTGCGTATCCGCTGTTGAAGAAGGACTCAACGATACCGCTGCCCAGTCTGACGGTGACGTAAACTTCGTCGTCAGCCGAGGGAAGAGTAGTGATATCGGAGCTTGTAATAGTAGTGCCGTTGGAGAGGAATTCTGCCGCGTCCAGCAATGACTTACTGAATTCGGCTGTTTTTGTGTAGTCTGTTTCGATGACGGAAGGCTTATCGACTCGGATCGTGCTGCAGGAAATAAGCAGCAATGCCGCAACGATAAACAAAATGACCGTTAAGCCTTTTTTTTGCATTGTAGTTCCTCCTTAATAATTTTTATGAGCGAGAGTCTGAGAGAAAAACAATCGCCCATTGTGAATTGATTATAGCACCAATATTAACTAAAGTCAATATATTTTTTAAAATTGATTTAACAAAATGCAATAGTTTCACGAAACGAAAATATAGCGAAATCGTGATGATTCCCCGAAGATAAAGTGTATTCAAATGCGGAAAACGATTTTTTTTGCGGTCGGGGAGGCGTTTTTGCGAAGTTTTTTCACATTTCTGCAATAAAAGCGATTTTTCGTCGGAAGGCGTATTTTTTACGGATAAAAAGCTTGACTTTTTTTAAATAAAGTGATATTTTAAAAGCCATAAGAGAAACAAAGTCGGAAGATTATCTTACAAGTAAGTTTATTTTCTTCCGGCGGAGGCGCAGATGAACAAAAGAGAGTATCACGAGAAACTGGGCAAATATTTCGATTTGACTTTATATTACGTAAGCGGGAAGATAGTTACGCCCATGCAGGCGGAGCTTAAGAAAGAGGGCGATCCTCTTATGCAGCTGAGCGAAGCGGAGAAGAACATCATAGGGATTCTCGATTGCAGAGGAGATCAGAAGATAGGGGATCTTGCGGCTTTTTCCAAGCTTTCGTACACGAATATGTCCAAATTCGTTGACAGGATAGAGAGAGAGGGCTACGTCGAGAGGTACATAGATCCCGAATGCAGAAGGAACGTATACGTCCGGATTACGGAGAAGGGAAAGAAGCTTCACGGCGATTTTCTGGATAAGATATACGAAAAGGCCGAGGAACGCTTTGACCGGCTTTATACGGAAGCGGAGCAGGAGGAGGTTATGAAGCAATTCGAAGCTCTTCTGAATATGCTTTCGAGGTTTGACGAGGAGAGCGAAGAGAAATAATCCCGCCGCGGAGAGGAATTTCCGTGCGGACGAAACAGGTTTAAAACGCCCGAGGCGTTTGAATACAGGTCGCGTTCGTTTTCGGCGCAAGCCGTAAGCGTGCGGACCGGAACAAACCAAGGAGGTTTATATGAAAAAGGCAAGACAACTGACCTGCATACTTTTACTGGTATGTCTTTTGGTCGTAACCGCGGCGTGTTCGGTCGTCAATATCGACGGCGGCGGCAAAAACGGAGCTTCTCTGCTCAACCTTTCCAAGCTTCTGGGATATACCTCGAAGTATTCCCCGAATACGGTAACGGTTGACGGCTATTCCGTGAACGTATCTCCCGACGAATCGGTCTGGGTTACCGTTTCGCTCGGCGACGGTCTGGCGGAAGCTTATCTCGAAGGCGACTATAACTTCGATATAGACGAGTACCTTATGACTTCGGAAGGAAAATCCGCGGTCGAAGCCATGAAAGGCGAACAGGACGTCGTTATCGCGAGGATAGAAGATCTCGGGATAGACTATACGGTCAAACATCGCTACACCGTGCTTGACAACGGTTTTTCCGTTAACCTTAAATATAAGGACGTAAGCGCTCTCGCTTCGGTGGAAGGAATCGCGGGAGTTTATATTTCCGAAGTTTATTCCGCGCCCGAAGTTACCGTGGAAAGCGTTTTTGACGACGCTCTTTTCGGAGATTCCGGAATTTTTGCCAACAACACCGATTATCACGGCGAAGGAATGACCGTAGCCATTCTCGATACGGGTATAGACTACGATCACGAAGCTTTTGCGAAGATGCCGGAAGTCAGAGCTTTCAGCTACGATTTCATAGAAGAAAGGCTTCCTTCGACTCAGGCTTATTCGATAATGAAGAAGAAGCTTTCCGCCGGACAGGTTTATCTTAACGAAAAGATCCCGTTCGCTTTCGACTATGCGGATAAAGACGCCGAAGTAAAGCCCTCTCAGTCTGCGGTTATGCAGTACACGGCTTATCACGGAACTCACGTTGCGGGTATCGCGGCGGGCGACGACGAAGCCATTCAGGGCGTTGCGAATAACGCTCAGCTTGCGATAATGAAGGTATTCAGCGACGCAAGCTCCGGCGCGGTGTTCACCGATATAACGGCGGCTATCGAAGACTGTATCGTTCTCGGAGTGGACGTAGCCAACCTTTCTCTCGGCGCGACCTGCGGCTACACCAAAGACAACAGCGCGTCCGCGGCAAAGATAAACAAGACCTACGAACTTGCGGATAAGCTCGGACTTACTCTCTGCGTTGCCACCGGTAACGACAACAATTCCGCTTACGACGCGTCCTTCAACAATCTCAACCTTGCGGCTAACCCCGATAACGGCGTAGTCAATTCTCCCGCTTCTTACGCGGCGGCCTTTGCGGTAGGTTCGATAATGAACGATCCCGAAGCTTTCGCGAACGGAACTTTCGTAACCGCAAGCAGCTCTTCGATGGGCGCGCTGGGCGATCTTTCCATCGGCGTTGACGTTATGGGCGTAGGCGGAAAGGTTCTTTCCGCAATCAACGAATATTACAGTCAGGTAAAAGGTACGGACACTCATATAAGGCTCAGCGGAACGAGTATGGCTACTCCCAATGTTTCGGGCGTTATGACCGTGCTTAAACAGTATTATAAGCAGGCGTATCCCTACGCTACCGACAGACAGATAAAGATTATGGTCAGACAGATAATGACCTCTACCGCAGAAGTCATAAGGAATAAGGACGGCGATCCGCTTACTCCGAGAAGACAAGGCTCCGGCGTAGTCAATCTCGAAGCCGCTATTGACGCAAAGGCTTATCTGACCGTAACGGGCAGCGATTTCGCCAAGCTCAATCTCGGTAGCGACGTCAATAAAGACGGCGTTTATACTCTTACCTATAATCTCGTGAACATTTCTTCCGAAGCTCGGAGCTACGTTATAAATAACGAAGTCTTTACCGAAACGGTCGAAAACGGCTACATAATCGAAAAGGCTTATATGTTCGACGACGCGGAAATCAAGGTTTCGGTGACGGGCGGAACTTACGAAAACGGCATTATAACCGTAGACGGAAATTCCGAAGCGAAGCTCAGAGTCGTTATTAAGCTCAGCGGCGACGAAAAGACTTATATGGACGAAACCTTCGTCAACGGTATTTATGTTGAAGGCTTCTCGATTCTCGAAAATACGGAAGACGGCTCGACTCTCGTAATGCCCTTCATAAGCTTCTACGGCGACTGGGACGAAGTCCCGATGTTCGACGGCACGGTTTACGGCGACGACGTTCAGACGGCTGAAAACGCTATCTCTATGGTCAAGTGGAGCGGCGGAGTGGAAGACTATCTCGGACCTCAGTCCGTTACTCCTCTCGGAACTTATATGTACACTCTTCCTTCGGGCTACGAAGCTCCCGAAGCTTCTATGGACAAGATAGCGATAAACGATACTCTCGGTATCGGAAGAATCTATTTCTCTCTTCTCCGTAACGCAACCGAAGTCATCATCAGAATGCAGGACAACGTAACGGGCGTGATTTACGACGAGGGCTCGGTCGGCGTTCTTACCAAGACCGTTATGAAGAAAGGTACCGTAAACAATTACGGTTATATCGATCTCGGCAAGGGTAACGAATTCAACGCGAATAATTATACCTGGGCAAACAATCAGGATCTCAGCTTCGTAGTGGAAGCTTATCTCGAAAGCGGGAAGAGCCAGCAGCTCGTTTACAATATGTATATCGACTACGAAGCTCCCACTCTCGTCGAAGCCGCTCTCGTTAAGGAAAACGGAACGACTACGCTCGATATGACCGTATTCGACAACCATTATCTTCAGGCGGTTATGCTTTACGTCAAGGACGGAGAAAACCTCAAGGATATCGTCGGAAACGCTATTCCCGTTTACGATTTCGTAAGGAATACCGATAACGAAGTTTCCGTCGATATAACCAAGTACGCGGAAGCTCTCGGTACCGGCGACCTCGTAGTCGAACTCGTCGACTATGCGGGCAACAGCGCGATGTATACCGCGGCTGAAAAGGACGAAGGCTCCGAAGAAACCGACTCTTACGTTCTCGATTATACGAGCGGATATACCGTAAGCGTAGAGCAGGGCGGAAACGAAACCGTCGGCGGCGGATATTCGGTAGCTCTCGACGAATCGTGGAAACAGGGCGACTTCTATATCGACGGAACCAAGCTCGTGGCTTACGTAGGTCAGGGCGGTGAAGTCGTAGTACCCGACGGAGTTACCGAAATCGGCGAAAAGGTATTCTATCTCAACGACCTCGTAACCAAGGTTACTCTTCCCGAAGGCGTAACGACTATCGGAACGGCTGCTTTCTCGAGAGCTTACAATATGACCGACGTAGTTCTTCCGACTACTCTCAAAGTCATCGGTCAGGAAGCTTTCGCAGGCTGCGTTAAACTTAAAAACATAAATCTCGAAGACACCAAAGTAGAATCCTACGGAAAATATAGCTTCATAGGAAACGAAGGAATCGAAACTCTTACCATTCCCGCCGCGGACAATCCGATTCAGATGACTTATTCCTTCTCGATGATGTTCGGTCTTAAAAAGCTCGAAGTTCTCGGCGACGTCGAATATACCGATTCCTGCTTCTTTGTTCTTCCCGAACTTAAAGAAGTGAACTTCTACGGCGACGTTATGATCGGAAAGAGGAACGCTACCTCCAACGCATTCCAGGATTGCAACGCAATCGAGGTTATAAGATTCTACGGAAAAACCGCTATCGGAAGAGAGTATAAGCTCGGCTCCGGAACGGTGGTCAACACCAATTCCCTTATCTGTCTCAACAGTCTTAAGGAGGTTTATTTCTACGGCGACGTCGAATTCATTTTCGGTAAGGCTTTCAACAACTGCGAAAATCTCGAAAAAGTAGTATTCGGCGGAAAGATCGGCGAAATCGGTCAGGACGCTTTCGGCGTAAGCAAGAAGCTTGACAAGGGCTTTGACCTTACCGAAGACAATACCGATTATATCAAGGACGAGTACGGAATCATTTACAATCTCGAAAAGACCGAAATGATTCGTCCCTACGAAACCGAAATCGAAGGCGTCTACACCCTTCCCGAAACCATAACGACTCTTCCCGCGAGAGCCTTCTCTCACAGCACGAACATTATGTTCTCGGTTGCGGTATCCTATTCTCTCGGCGACGACGGAGCTTACACTTACAGAATCAGCTCCTCCTCCACCGAATACGTTGCGGACAGGGAAAAGATGACGGGCATCGTCCTTCACGAAGGAATAACTTCTCTTCCGGAAAGATGCTTCACCGATAACGTTAACCTCACCTTCGATTATTCGAACATAACCTCTTTCGGCGAGATGTCCCTGAGGAACACCGGCTTCACCGCGCTTGTGTTCGGCGAAAACGTAACCTATTTCGGCAAACAGGTATGGGCATATTCGAGAAAGCTCAAAGAGCTTTCCTTCCCGCAGACCGCAAAATACGCTTCGTTTGAACGTTTCTACGCAGGTCTTACAATGAAAGAAATCGTTATTCCCGAATGGATGCAGACCGCAAAGGATATGTTCAGAGAATCCGAAGTGGAAACGGTCGTGCTTCATGACGGAATCACGACTCTTCAGAACTTCGTATTCTACAAGTGCGAAAATCTTAAGGAAATCAAGGGAATCGAAAACATAACCGTTATCAACGGCTGGGCTTTCGACGGATGTACCTCTATAAAGGAGATAAACGTTCCAAATCTCGTTACGATGGGCTCTGCCGCATTCCAGAACTGTTCTTCCCTTGAGGAGGTAAAGTACGGAGCTTCTCTTAAGGCATTCGGAAGCGGCGCATTCAACTACTGTACATCTCTGAAAAGAGTGTTTATCCCCAATACCGTAACCAATCTCACGGCGTCCACGATGTCCAGATACTTCTACGGCTGCAGCAACTTCGAAGAATTCACGGTTGAAGAAGGTCACACCAAGTACGTAACCGTGGACGGCGCGCTTTATCTCAACGACCTTTCCGCTCTCGTATGTTATCCTACGCAGAGTAAGGTTACCGAGCATACGCTTCCCGAAGCTATAACCTACATAGCCGCGGGTACGTTCGAAAACGCTCCTTATCTCGAAAAACTCAATTACGAAGCGGATACGATGTACGTCGACGCAAACGCCTTCACCGACAGCGTAAATCTTTGCGAATTCGATCTTTCGAGAGTAACCTATATCGGTAATCAGGCGTTCAGAAACACCGCGCTTACGAGCGTCGGGCTTCACGACGGTATCGAATACGTCGGCGGATACGCGTTTGCGGATATAGCAGCTCTTAAGAGCATATCGATTTCCGAGAACGCACCCGCATTCGACTATTCCTCCGTATTTGCCGGCTGCTATAACGTCGAAACCATCGATATAGCCGAAGGTTCGAAGAATTTTATTGCCGAAAACGGACTTCTTATGAGCGGCGACAGAAAGATTCTCTTTATGGGATTCGGCGACATAGCCGAGCTTACGATTCCCGAAGGCGTCGAAAAGATTTCCGAAAGAGCTTTCTACGGCAACAATTCCGTTGAAAAGGTAGTTCTTCCCGAATCTCTTATAGCGATAGGCGACAGAGCCTTCTACGGTTGCGAAAATCTTTCCGAAATCGTATTCAGAAGCGCGAACGCTCCTCGTCTCGAAGGCTTTGCCGTAGAAAACGAAGAGTACACCTACGCTAACTTCAAGGCTTATTTCGAAGACGCGGAAGGTCTTACCGCCTACGTCGAGAATGCGCCCGAATATCTCTCCTTCGTCTGGAGAACGTTATTCGACAAGATATACGTCAACGGCAGCGAAGGCTATAAACTTTACGAATAAAAGCGTCCGCGGGCTTTTTAAGAACCCGTAACGCAAAACCTCAGGCAGGGACGAAAATCCCTGCCTTTTTTATTGCGGATAAATAAAAGAGCGTGTTTTTTTGCTGAATTTTGCGGCTCGGGGGACGTTTCATAAAATGAAACAAAAAGCGAGATAACTTTATTTGTATCGCTTGACAAATCGTCTGCCCGATGATATTATATTTAAAAATCAAATATACATCAATTGATTTATATTTCGATTTGAAGTTTAATTTCAATCGGCTTATATCGTGCAACCGATATAAAGGAGCAGAAAAATGGCTTTCGACAGGTTCGACGCGTCCCGTTTCAACGATAAGGACAGCGTCGACGCAATAGGTGAGTTGATGGATCTTATGGGGCTGTACGTCAGGACCAATTTCTACAACAATATCCACAACTACATAGACACCAAGAATCTCGACGACGGAGGAATCAAAGGCGGATCCCGCATTCTTATGGATTATCTTTACAGATGCGATCATCCCGTTTCGGTTTCTCATCTTTCCAATCGTCTTATGGTCAACAACGTATCCCGTTTCATCAATAAGCTCGAAGAAAATGGGTTTATCGAGAGGAATTTCTGTAAGGCGGACAAGCGCGTGGTAGAGATTTCCATAACCGAAAATGGCAGGAAAGCTATGTCCGGGTATTATGAGAGCTACAGCGCGGCTGCGAAGGAGTTTATGCAGGAGGTTTTCGACGCAGAGCAGCTCGAAGATATGAAGAACACGCTTCTCAAGCTTATCGGTATGCTCAGCGATATGCCTACGCGCATCGAGGAATCGGAGAAGATTCTTCTCGAGATGCGCAACATTAAGGTTGACATAGACAACGAAGTAGATCTTACACGGATCGTTAAATAGAGAAATCAAAAGCATAAAAAATTCGATTTTGCCGTCGGGTATACCCGACGGTACGGTCAGACGTTACCTTTTTTACGGACGATTACTAACGGAAACTACTCGAGGGTTTTCGTGTAATATAAAAATCTATCTAAGGAGAAACATTATGAACAAAAAGCTGATCACGATCTTATTACTTACAGTGTTTGCACTTACGGCAGCAATGGGATTGAATATGCGTCAGGCAACAGCGGAAGACGTAGTTTACGGCGTCAAAAACGTTACCGGTATGACCGACATCGACGTATATCAATTCGCAGACAAGTATCTTAGTGGCATAGCTTCCGATGAGGTAATTTTTGACGCGGATACGAAAGTAGACGTTATCATCGAGCTCGGATCCGAAAAGGAATCCCTGCTTGCGCTCAGCAGAAGAGCTTCGGCGGAAAGCATAGCGAAATATATCGCTTCTGCGGAAGGTGCAAAGAGCGCTGAAAGCCTTGCCGAGAAACAACTCGTTTTCAAACAGGCGGTAGAAAAACTCGGTATTGAAATCAGCTATAAGTATTCTTACAGCACAATAGTGAACGGTCTTGCTGCAACGGTCCGTTTCGGCGATATCGAAAAGCTTATGGCTTTGAACTGCGTTTATGACGTAGCTCTTGCGGAATATTACAACGTTCCCGACACCAAGAGCAGCTCGACTCAGATGAACATAGGCGCAGGAAGAGACGCTACGGGTTATACCGGCGCAGGAATGACTATAGCCGTTATCGACACGGGCGTCGAATGGACTCACGAGGCATTTTCCGTTGAACCCGAGACTCAGAAGATGACCGTTGAATCCATTGCGGAAATTCTTCCGTCCACGGCTGCCTACAACGGATTTGCTCTTTGGGCTTTCGACGAAGAAACCACTAAGGATTACGCAGGCGGAGAGCTTACTGCGGAGGACGTTTATAAGAGCGGAAAAATTCCGTTCTACTTCGATTATACAGTAGCGTCCGCTGAGAATATCCCTTCTGAGGATCACGGAACTCACGTTGCCGGCATCGCGGCGGGCAATAACGGTAAAGATTTCACGGGAGCTGCTTACGACGCGCAGGTTCTTGCCTTCAACGTATTCGGAAGTCAGGGCGGAGCAAGCTCGATCGATATTCTTGCGGCTATCAACGACGCCGTTCTTATGGGCGTTGACTCCATAAATATGTCTCTCGGAACGGCCTCCGGTTATAAATTCACGGGCTATCAGGATAAATACTACAAGATGGCAGAGGACGCAGGTATTCTCGTTACCGTTTCCTCCGGTAACAGCTATTGGGCAGGTTACTACGGCGTCAACGGCAATAACCCGAGAATCGACAATATGGATTACGGCGTTGTAGGTACCCCGGGCGCTTACGACAATGTCTTTACAGTAGGCAGCTATAACGCTTACGAATACGACGAAGCCTGGTTCTATCTCGGCGACGAAAGAATCGATTATATCGACGCCTCCGAACACAAATTCAACGAAGATTTCATCAATCAGGAAAGCGAAAAAGCCGGCGAGCAGTTAGAAAGCGTAAACGGTGAACTTGCATTAGTGCCTCTTTTCAGAATGTCTCCTCCCAATATGATGGGGTGGATAGGAAGAGACTCGTTCGACGCGGTTGATCTCGAAGGCAAAATAGCCGTTCTCGAATTATCTCAGTCTAAGACCATAGTTCAGCCCATAGGTTCGCGTATAAATATTGCCGCTCAGAAGGGCGCAATCGGCATTATATTCATTCTTGACGGCGCAACGAGCTATACGCTCATAACCGACGGCGCAGAGCTTCCCGTTCCCGTGGCTATTCTTTCCAGAGATTATTATGCACAGGTTAAACAGGCTGCTATCGACAACAAACAGATTACCGTCAATAAAGCCGACAGAATCCATTATCCTCTTGCGGTATCGGATTTCTCCTCGAGGGGTGCGACTCAGGACCTTAAACTTAAACCCGATATCCTTGCAACAGGCTCTCCCATTTATTCCTCCGTACTCAAGAACCAATACGGTTATATGAGCGGTACGAGTATGGCTGCCCCCAACATCACCGGTATTACGATGATCGTTAAGCAATATGTGAACGAAATGTTCCCCGGAATGACCGAGCTTCAGAAGCGCGCAACGATTCAGAGACTCATCATGAGTACGGCGACGATTATTGCCGACGAAAACGGCGTTGCGGTAAGTCCGAGAACTCAGGGCGCAGGTCTTGCGAACGTTCTCAACGCCGTAACCGCAAAGGCTTACATTATGGTCGAAGGTCAGGACAAAACCAAACTCGAGCTGGGCGACGATCCTGAAAAACTCGGCGTATACACCCTTAACTTCAAAGTAGTCAACATTTCCGGAGAAACGAAGACTTACGCAATCGATCCCGAAGTTATTACCGAAGCTTTCGAAGGCGAATATCTTACTCTTCACGGATACAGACTCAATCCTTCCGTTTCTTATAAGGCGACCGGTAACGGCGCGATTTCCGAAACGGGAACTCTCTTCGTAGAAGCGAACGGAAGCGTCAACGTAACGATAACCCTGACTCTTTCCGACGAAGACAGAGAATATCTCGATTTCTTCCCCAACGGTTGTTTCGTAGAAGGTTTCGTCAGACTCGTTTCCGACCTCGAAGACGGAATGGACCTCAATATCCCGTTTATGGGTTATTACGGCGACTGGTATGAGCTGCCCCTTCTTGACAACACAATGTATGAAGGCGGAGAGGATATACTTTTATCCGGTACTCTTGAGGGCAGAAACGGCAGAACGCTGGGCAGAAATCCTTTCACGCTTGCTCCCGACTGCGAAGAGGCTCTTCCCGACGCCGACAAGATCGCTATCAGCACGACAGGCAACGGTAATTCTTCGCTCTATGTTTATAGACTGGGCGCGCTCCGCAATCTCTATTCCATTCGTTATACCCTTAACGACTATGACACGGACGAAGCTTATATAGATTACACTTACCTTTATGTTCCCAAGGCATATTCCGGACAGACCAGATACGTAAACTGGATGGGCTATCCTATGAATCTCGATTGGGACAATATAGGAGCCTTCGGTGACTTTGCAAGCGGCGAAAGATTTATCTTCAGAGCGGAAGCAACTCTTATCGACGACGAAGGCAACGAGCATAAGCAGAGTAAAGAATACATAGTTACCGTAGACAATAATTCTCCCGTTATTATCGAAGAAAGCGCGAAGCTCGTATACGAAAACGGCAGACTTTACTTCACGGCGGATTTCTACGATAACGAATACCTTCTCTTCGCTTATATGAAAAATCCCAACACCAGCACGGGTGTATATCCGTTCCATTCAGGAAAGGGCGAAATCGCCAATTTCAAGGTTGATGTTACCGATTATTTCTCTCAGATCAAAAAAGACGGTAAAATCAAGGTAGACGTTGTCGACTACGCTTACAACACTTCCACTTACGAAATCACCCTTCCGATGCCCGAAACGACGGTGGGTCTCCCCAAAGAGCTTAATGTAACAAATACGGAGGAGGAGCTTACTCTTGCCGTCAATCAGTACAGAGAAATCGGATACGATATCGCTCCCTACGGACTCTACGATATAGTTTCCAAGGAATACTTTGTAGCCGACGAATCGATAATCCGTGCTCAGGAAGACGGTATTCTCGCTCTTATGACGGGTGAAACCGAAGTAACGCTTTCTATTAAGATCCGCGTTAACGACGAAAACGTTATGGTAACCCTTTCCGATACCTTCACCGTTAAGGTAACGGAAGAAGTCGTAAATAAAGCAAATCCGAGTTACTTCTATATCACCTTCAGTGCGCCGTACGAAGACGTTGTCGTAGGTGAAAAATATAACAATATAGGCGGTTTCAGCGCATATCAGTACGATGAATTCGACTTCTTCGTCAATCCCGTTCCGTGGTATGCGGATAATAGCTTCACGACAGCTTTTACTTGGGTTAGTTCGGGTTCGGGTGTTTACGGCGTAGACGACGTAACACAAACCGTTAAAGTAACAGGAAACCACATTTACATTGCCGGCTACGGCTGCAGATTCGTTCTTTCCATAATAGGTAAAGGCGGCGTCAGCGAACCCGTAACCATAAATCTTAACAAGTCGTACAAAATCGTTGAAGGCGGAGAAGAATTCGTTCTTGAAAGAGGCGGTACGACGCTCAGCGGATACAACGGCGAGGGCGGCACGGTTATTATTCCCGAAGGCGTAACGGCTATCGGCGGTCAGGTATTCTACAACAGAACCGAAGTCAAGAAAGTCGTTCTTCCCGAAAGCCTTAAACAGATCAACGAATATGCGTTCGCAAATTCCGGTATAGAAGAAATCGTTATCAATTCGGCTCTCGAATACATCGGCGACTATGCTTTCATAAAAGTTCCGATGAAGAGCTTCGTTCTTCCCGAAGGTTCTATGCTTTATAATATCGGCATGAACGCCTTCACTTACTCCTCGATCGAATTGCTCGATCTGAGCAACGCCGTTCCCACATACGGCGAAAACGGTCTCGTACTTGACTATTGGTCGTTTAGTTCCTGCGAAAACCTCAAAGAAGTTATCTTCCCGAAAAACGCTCCTTACGTAATAGGAGTAGAGGCATTCGAGGGCTGTTCTTCTCTTAAAGAAATCGATCTTACGGGAACCGCGGGTATTTCTTATAATGCGTTCAGAAACTGCACCGGTCTTGAAAAAGCAATTCTTCCCGAAGGATTGGAAGTTGTTTCTCAGGGCTTGTTTAACGGCTGTTCTTCTCTTAAAGAGGTTGAAATTCCGTCGAGCGTCAAGTACATCTACAGCGATGCTTTCCGCGGAACCGGTATTACCGAACTTTATCTCGGAAAGAATATCGAAACGATTGGAGATAACGTGTTCAGAGACTGCGTTAACCTCAGAAAACTCGTATTCGAAGAAGGCTTCGACGGTCTTAAGGACGATCCCAAGACAAGCCAGATATGTGAATACGCATTCGCTTACTGCACTTCTCTTACCGAAGTCGTTCTTCCGAACAGCGTAACTACGCTTCCTTATGCAACATTCCTCAGCTGCAACAATCTTTCTGATATCGTTATCTCCGGAAATATAACCGCTATCGGCGAATACGCTCTTGCAAACACGGCTGTTTCATCAGTTGAAATTCCCGAAGGCGTAACGAGTATCGGTCACTATGCATTCTCGGATTCTCTCCTTGAAAGCATAAATCTCGGCGATAACCTTTCGGTAATCGGCAACTACGCGTTCAGCGGAACCTATCTCACCGAAATCCATATCCCCGAAAGCGTAACCTACATCGGCAACTATGCATTTCATAATGTAAAGCTCGTCATTTCCGAGCTGAGATTTGCAGACGGTTTCCTCTTCCTCGGCGCACACAGCTTTGACGCAGCCGAAATCGGAGACATTTACCTTCCCGCTTCTCTCGAAGCCATCGACTTCAGCGCGAATGCGGGCGCAAGGTATCACATCGACGAAAACTGCGATTTTATAAAGGTTATCGGCGACGGCTTATACGCAAACGGCGGAAACGTTCTTATGCACTATCAGGGCAATTCGGCTGCTGTAACCGTAGCCGACGGCACCGTTAAGATTTTCGCGGGCGCGTTCGCAGGCGTAAACAAGCTCAACAGTCTCGTTCTTCCCGCAAGTATAAGAAGAATCGGCGACGCAGCGTTCGCCTTTGAAATCAAGACGGTTCGTTTCCTCGGAGACGCCCCGATTCTTGAAAGCGAAGGAATCGAAGCAGAAACTTTCCTTGAAGGCACGACCATTCTCGTCAATGCCGACGCTAAGGGATTCGACAGCGATATCTGGAGCAAATACAACGTCATTTATATGACCGAAGGCTATCTTCTTAACGAAAAAATCGTGAAGGGACTTTCCGATGACGAAATTGTTGAACTTTACTCTCAGTATCTTGCTCTTTCCGGAGTAGAAAAGGCGAAAGTAACCAACGCAGCAGAACTTATTTCCGAATATATGAACGTTCAGAATAAGCGCAACGCAGAAGCTCTCGAAGAAGCTAAAAAAGCCGCCGAAGAGGCTGCAAAAGCAGCCGAAAAGGCACGCGAAGAGTACGAAAAAGCCCTTGAAGAAGCAAGAAAGCTTCAGGAACAGACTCAGAGCGAACTCGAAGAATCCAAGAAGAATAACGAAGACCTTCAGAAGAGACTCGACGAAATCACGAATCTTCCTTCCTGCGCAGGCAATGCGGAAATCACCGTCGTGAGCGTTATTTCCTTCGTTCTCCTTGCCGCGGCGGTGGTAATTCTCGCCCTTCGCAAGAGAAAAAGCTCCAAGTAAAACCCCAATCCGAGTCGTTAAAAATCGGATTTGACCGGGAATTGTCCTTCGCTAAAAAACGAAGCCGATAATTCCCGACCGACAAAGGCCGTCCGTAATTTTCCGGGCGGTCTTTTTCGTTGCCGATGAAAAAAGAAACAGTAAAGCTCCAATCACAATAACGTTAATTTATAATCACAAACAATCTACGATAACATAAAATTACAACCACAAACAAATCATAATAACGCAAAGCTACAATCCCAAACAAATCACAACAATATAAAAATTCCGCGAAATTATGATAGTACAGTTACAAGTAAGCGACAAAAACGAGAAAAAACTATGGCAGAACCGCCCGGCTTAAAGAAAGTCGGGCGGCTCTGAATTTCAAGGAGGTGCGGAGAGACCGCATATATCTGTAAGTTAAAAAACCGAAAGCAACCGAAAACGCCGTAATCGACTCTTCGGGAACGCAAAAAGGACCGCTCCGAACGCAAAAAAGTCGATTTTCTTTTCTCCCCGGAGAAGGGAGCAGACTTTCGGAGTTGCCGAGGAAGTCTGCCGTTTGATTAAATCAATGTTAACATTTTTTTTGTAAAAAGTCAACGAAATGACGATGCAATTCAACAAAAAATTGTAAAAAATAGTTTTACTATTTAAAGCGCTGCATTGTAAAGTTACAATTCGCTTTAATAAATTCATATTTGATTAAATCGCTTATTTTCTACGAAGCAATCGGTTTTGCCGAAAAACATTTAAAAAATCCGATATTTCCGACTTATCCGCAACGTTCGGATTTGTTTTTAACCGTAAATCGTGTTTCTTTTTGTCTTTTTTTAATATTTAGTGAAGGTAAAAAACGAATATCGTACTGCTACTAATAAAAATTAAAAAAATCTATAATTATCGCAGCGAAAAATCTTCCTCATTTTCCGCAATCTTAATCCGCCGGCGATATTTACAGTCATTTAAACTGCCTTTCCGAAATTCCCGTTTCATTTAATTGACAAAAATCTGTCCGTATATTATAATCGAAACGACAAAAAGTGCTTAAAGTGCTTTAAAGGAGGGAAACAAAATGAAAACACAAAAAATACTGATTCTGGTTCTTGCGTTGGTTATGCTTTTTGCTCTCGCGGGATGTCCGTCGTCCGATCCCGTTCCGCCCGATCTGCCTGCGCCTACCGAAGAAGAGCTTGCGGCAAATTTCGTTTCCGCGCAGATTGAAAAAATGCAGAGCGGTCTTACTTCTGCGACCGAATCCGTAAATCTCGGTCAGGAAGTAGGCAAGGCTTTCTCTTCGTCCAACTTCACGCTTAACCTCGAAAGCGTGTCGGGCCATTTCGACGAAAACAATAATGAAGTCATAGACTCTCGCTTCAATATAACCGGAGCCGCTTTCGATAACGGTAAGGCTTGTATTCCTTTCAGTACGGTCAACGGTGACGGCGAAGATTCCGAAGAAGAGAGCGGAAAAGTCTATATCTGGGACAACGCCGAAGCTAAGAAATATTTCCTTGCAAGCGTCAATAACGCCGACGAAGCGCGGGTCGTATACGTGGATTATTCCGAAGGCGATTGGTTAAAAGACAACCTTCTCTATCTTTTTGCGAATAATCCCGGTTCGGGAGGGATTCCCGGTATCGGTTCGGTTGAGATCGATACTTCTATGCTTTCTATGCTCAAGGAATTCTTTGAGAAGGACTTCCCGAAGCCGACGCGCGACGATTTCGTCGGAAACGGAGACGGAACTCTTACTCTCAAGAACGACTATATAAAGAGAATCGCTCACGCCTTCGTGGATAAGGTTTACGAAGACGCTCTCAAGGAGCTTCCCGAAGAGTTCAAAGACGCTATGAAGCAGCAGATTGCCGCTCTTTACGAAGAAATCGACGAAAGCATCGATGCCCTTAATCTCGTCGTCAGCGTTAAGCTCGGCGAAGGCGAAAAGGCAGACGAAATCGAGGAACTCAGAATAACCGTCGAAAGCGCGATCGTATCCGACACGGAAACTCAGCCCGCTCAGCCCGAGCAGAAGCTTTCTCTCGAAATCGTTTTTAAGGAGAATTCCTTCTTCCTTAAAGTCGACGCGGGAAAGATCGTGTTTACCGTTACGTCCGAATTCACCGCCGACAAATTCTCTCTTGAAATCGGCGGCGACGTTTTGTCCGAGGCGGAAGACGGTACCGAAACCGCAGCCGGACTCGTTATCGTAAGGTTCAAGGCTGATTTCAAGGAATACACCGTAGGCGAAAGACAGGTGAGAATGCCCGTTTCCGCCGAAATGACCGTTTCCGTTCTGGGTGCGTTTATCGAAGAAGTGGCTCCCGAAGGAATCTCGGTATCTCTCGATTACAGTCTTACCGAAAGCGAAAACGGCTTTAATATCTATTCCTCGTTCAATTTCGACGCCGGCGAAAACAACAAATTCTCGATTGGCGGTGAAGTGAAATTCGATAAAAGCTGGAGATTCCTTTCCGCCGAAATCTATGGAACCGTAGTAAGCCTCGCTTACGATAACGAAGCTACGCGCGTCGACGCTGCTTTGTTCAAAGTTTCCGTTTCCTACGGCGACGCGGTGGTAACTCTTCCCGATTCCGAAGTTCTTAAGGGCTGGGAGGACAGCGCGAAGGACGCGAAGGACATGTTCGAGGATATGCTTTGATTTATTTTCGGTTGATTTCCGGATATTGATTCTCACGGAAAAAGCACCTCTTTCGGGGTGCTTTTTTCTCAGTAATTTCTGTATCTGTCGTAACCGTCTTTCGAGCGGTTGGATTCGCGTTTTCCGCGGGAAGATTTCTGCATTCCGTCGTATTTTCCGTAGGACTCTTTTCTGTCGCCGGTATTTTTGCCCGAAATGCTCAGGTTAGCCTCGTCGTTCACTAGAGGAAGCGTCGCGAGATAGATTATCATCCAGACAGCCGCGACTCCCACGAGAATGTAAACGACGGACGCCGCTATTTCCGAGCCGAAGGTAATGAAGTTTACGAGATTGAATCCGAATATGCCTATAAGCATCCAGGTTATGGAACCGATTATCATCAGGATTACGGAAATCCAGGTAAAAACTTTTCTGACCATTTTGTTCTCCTTATAAAAGTACGCTTACAGCGTTTACAGTTATTTTTGTCCCGCCTTCTTTTTTTATACCTCCCGAAAAGTCCTATATTTTTCCAAAAACGCGTTTTTCGCCGCAATACGCTCCTTTTCTTCGTTTACAAACGGCGGAAAATATGTTATAATCCATACTCAAAGACGGAAATCCGTTTAAGGAAGAGAGTGAAGATATGAACGTCAACGAAATAAGCGTTATCAGGCAAATCGACTACGACGAAAGCGGAGTTTACGAAGCGGTGAAGAGGCTTCTCGAGCCGCTCGGAGGAATAGGATCCTTCGTAAAGAGCGGACAAAGCGTTTTCGTGAAAGCCAATCTCGTGAGAGAGCTTCCGCCCGAAAGCGCTGCGACTACTCATCCCGCGGTCATAGGCGCGGTAATGAAACTTATAGCCGAAGCGGGCGGAAAAGCTACCGTCGGCGACAGTTCGGGGGGCGTGTATTCCGAAGCGCATATGAAGGGCGTCTACAAAACCACGGGAATGCTCGGAGCCGCCGAAAGGAGCGGAGGAAAGGTCAACGACGATTACGGCTCGTCGTGCGTTTCCAACGAAAAAGGCGCGGTTTTGAAAAGAATAGACGTAACCGATTCTTTTCTGAAAGCCGACGTGGTTATAAACTGCTGTAAGCTTAAAACTCACGGACTTACCGCTTACAGCGGAGCTGTCAAGAATCTTTTCGGACTTATCCCGGGGCTTGTAAAGGTCGAAATGCACAGCAAATACAATACGCTCGACAGTTTTACCGACTGTCTTATAGACATAGAGAGATTCGCTTCGGAAAAGATAGCCCTGCATATAATCGACGGAATCGTCGGAATGGAAGGTGCCGGCCCGACCAACGGACGGCCGAGAAAAATGAATGTTCTCATCGCTTCGAGGAATCCCTATGCCGCCGATATCGCCGCGATTTCGATTTTCGACGAGCCTCTCGAAAATCCGATAATAATCAAAGCCGTCGGGCGCGGAATAATCTCTCCGGACGACGAATTTCTTTCCGCGGTAAAGGCAAAGACCGCTCCGTTTTTCATCGGCGATTTCGATAAAATAAACGCCAAGCTTCCGCCGTCGTTTTTCGCGAATATGCCGGGATTTATCGCGAAGCTTTTCCGTTCAGGTATGAGCAGGCGGGTAAAAATCAGGAAGAAAATATGCGTCGGGTGCGGAAAATGCAAGACGCACTGTCCCGGGAAGGCTATCGAAATAAAGAACCGTAAAGCACATATCGACCAGAGCAAATGTATACGCTGTTATTGCTGTCAGGAGCTTTGTCCGCGCGATGCCGTCGCCTTCAACAAGCCTCTTCTCTACGGCCTCGTCAACAGGCTTTCCGGTCGTAAGTAAACCCTCGTTTGGAATAATTCCGAGTTGCGCGATTGAGTTTTTCGGCGAATTTTCCGACTCTACGGAATCGATTTTCCGAAAAACTCCTGACAAATATTCCCGTTTTCCCAAAAACTCTTGACAAAGATTTCAGGCTTTTGGAAAAACTCTTGACAAAGATTCCGATTTCTGTTACAATTACCGAGTAAACGAAGATTAGCGATCGGTCTTCGTAACGGAGGAAAATAATTCGTATGGATAACGACGACGGCGACGGTAACCCTTATCGTCCTTCCGTTTATTCATTTTCCGAAAAGGCATATCTGCGGCGTAAACAGCTTTGCAGGTATGTCTTTTTGCGCATTTAAAAGCCATAAATCGGACCTGAATAAATCGAAAGAGGATTACTATGACTGTTACATATCTTATAATAATGTTCGTATGCCTTACGTTCTCGGCATGCTTTTCGGCGACGGAGACGGCTTTCTCCTCGATGAACAAGACCAAGGTCAAGACTCTTGCGGAAAACGGAAACAAGCGAGCCGCTCTGACCTTGAAATTAAGCGAAAAATACGATAAGCTCATATCCACGATACTTATCGGCAACAATATCGTGAACATTCTTTTGGCTTCTCTCGGAACGATTCTGTTCACGAGGGAATTAGGCGACGCCGGCGCGACGGTTTCTACGGTTGTCTGTACGATAGTCGTTCTGATTTTCGGCGAAATTTCCCCTAAGAGCATAGCCAAAGACTGCGCCGAGAAATTCGCGATGTTTTCCGCGCCGATAATCCGCGTGCTTATTTGGATTTTCCTGCCTCTGAACTATCTGTTTTCCTTATGGAAAAAGCTCCTCAACAAGATTTTCCGCCTCCAGCCCGACAATAAGATGTCGCAGGAGGAATTGCTTATGCTCGTCGACGAAGTAAGAAAGGACGGAAGCATAGACAAGAACGAGAGCGACCTTCTGAAGAACGCGATAGAATTCACCGAGCAGGAAGCCAAGGACATTCTCGTTCACCGCGTAGAGCTTGCCGCCCTTCCCATCGACTGTAAAAAGTCCGAAATTGCCGAAATGTTCAGGGAAACCAAGTTTTCCCGCCTTCTTATCTATAAGGATACTATCGACAACATTCTCGGTACCGTCCACCAGAAGGACTTTTACGTCGGAAACGGAATTACCGGTAAATCCGTGGAGGATATTTTATCTCCGGTTATATTCGTTACCGAAGACGAATCGATAAGCAAGCTCCTTAAAAAGCTTCAGAAAGCCAAGACTCATATGGCAGTAGTCGTAGACGAATACGGAGGAACTCTCGGAATCGTTACGATGGAGGATATTCTCGAGGAGCTTGTGGGGGAAATCTGGGACGAACACGACGAGCTTGAAACGGACGTTACGAAGGAAAGCACCGATACTTATACGGTCGACGGCGGAATGAGCTTCGACGATTTCAAGAAGACTTTCCGCATAAAGGGCGACTCGGAGATGATTTCCGTCGGCGGCTGGGTAACCGAGCAGCTTGACGGTACTCCCGAGGCGGGCGACAGCTTTACCTACGGCGACCTGAACATAAAGGTTCTGAATGTTGACGAGCATCGTATAACCGAAGTCGAAGTCAAGGTTTCCGATCCCGCTCGTCTTTCGGAATAATCGTCGTTTTTCCGAAAAATCCGCGGAGGTTCTTCCGATAACGAAAGGCTTTTTCGCGGCGACGGAGGTTTTTTTATGAACGATACGGGCGAAAGGATTCTTCTTGCCGCGCTGAAACTCTTTTCCGCGGACGGTTTCGAGGCTGTTTCGGTAAGCGATATAGCCCGCGAGGTCGGAATAACCAAGGGCGCGCTATATCGGCACTATCCGAGCAAGCGCGATATCTTTCTTTCCATAGTCGGAAGAATGGAGGAGAGCGATTCCGTGCTTGCGGGGAATTTCGGGCTTCTTGCGGAGAATAACGCCGCGTCTTTTCCCGAGAGGTTCAGGGACTATGCGAAGGCGATGTTTGCCTACTGGACCGAGGACGAATTTGCCTCGCGGTTCAGAAAAACGCTTACCGTCGAGCAGTATCGGAATCCCGAAATGCGGGAGCTTTTCGAGCGGTATCTGTCCGTCGGTCCTTTTGAATACACGAGGGACGAATTCGAAAAAGCCGGCGTCCGTAATCCCGAAAAGCGCGCGGCGGAGCTTTACTCTGCGATGTTTTTCGGATATTCTCTCGTCGATTCGGGAGTCGTATTTTCCTTCGGCGATTTTGCGGACGGCTTTTTTGCGGGCGAGGATTTTAAGTAATCCTTCGTCCTTCGGTTTTCGTCCGGAACCGTTTTCGTCGGCTCCCGAAAGTTTTCGTCCGAAATCGTTTTTACGGGCTTTTGGAAAGGACTTTTCGTTCGTTATAAAAGCTTTTTTCTTTCGTTAAAGAAGCTTTTGCCATCCGGCGGAGCGGCGGGTATTCATTTTGTCCCTTTAAAAACGGATAAAAACCGTGAATTGTCGTTGACATCTTCGGACGGATATGATAAAATAAAGACGCATTGCAGTATCCGACCGAAGGCTCGTGCTTTTCCGAAAGGAGCGCTCGTTTTTCGGATTTGGGTATCCGTGCGTAAACGGTGATTTTGCGGTCCGGTTTTTCGGGCTGTAGTTTGTCGGAAGAGGTCGGTCTGCGTCCGTTCCGTGAAAGGGCGCGTCCCCGTCGGGCGGGGAGCAATCATCACTCGAGAATGTAAGTCGCTTTCGGGCGGCGGCAGAGCTTTTTATTTTATGGAGGAAAAAAAGTGAGTAAGAAAAACTTAAAGTCAGCAATACTGCTTCTTGCCGTATTGTGTATGGTGTTCGTGTTTGCTGCGTGTGAAGACAATGAGCTTAAAGACGAAACGTTTTTGTTTAAAAACGGCGTTATTACCGGACTTACGGAAGAAGGTCTGAAGAAGACCGAGCTTGTGGTTCCCGCTGTTTTCGGAGAGGGTGCCGAGGCCGAAACCATAACCGAAATCGGCATTTTTGCATTCAAGGATACGACTGCGCTCAAGAAAATCACGATTTCCGAAGGCATCAAAGTCATCGGTAACGGCGCTTTCTGGGACAGCTCGGTCGAAACTGTGATTCTTCCCGAATCTCTCGAGTCCATCGGAAGTACGGCTTTCTCCAAGTGTCTGAGCCTTAAAGACATCAACATTCACTCGGCGGTTAAGTCCATAGGAAACTATGCTTTCCAGTCGTGTACGTCGCTTGAAACCGTAGTTATCGAGTCCGGTTTCACCACCGTTCCTGTCGGTATATTCTCGGCTTGCAGCAATCTTAAGAGCGTTACCCTTCCCGCAGGCGTTACCGCCGTCGGAAACGGAGCTTTCACCGATTGCGATAAGCTCGAAGATATTTCTTTCCTTCCCGCGAGCGTCGAAACCATAGGCGCAGACGCTTTCGTAGGCTGCGACGGAATCAAAACTATCGAATTCTCTTCCAATATCAAAACCATCGAAGCCAGAGCTTTCCGTTACTGCACGGGCTTGACCTCCGTTACGTTTGCGGGCGACTCTCAGGCGGTTATCGGCGAAAGCGCGTTCCAGGGCTGCGGAATAACGAGCCTTGACCTCAAGGGCGTGACCTCCGTCGGTGCCAACGCTTTCAAAGCCAATGCCAAGCTTGAAACCGTCGAAATCAACGGCGTTAAGACTATCGGCGAAACCGCGTTTACCGAATGTACCGCTCTCGTTACGCTTAAACTCAATAACGTCGAAACTATCGGCGAATCCGCGTTCTACGGCTGTACGTCCCTTGCGAACGTTACTCTCGCCAACGTCGTCAATATCGAAACCAGAGCTTTCCGTAACTGCACTTCTCTTCTCGAGATAACCATTCCCGAAACCGTCGAGAATATGGGTTCCAACGTATTTCAGGGTTGCAAGGCGACGACCGACGAAGAAGACGGTCTTGTGATTTTCTGCGAATTCGCGGAAAAGCCCGCTGCCTGGAAGAACAACTGGGCTCCGGCCAACGTAAAAGTCGTTTGGCTCAAAGCCGAAAACGCTGACTAAAATCAGTCAGCCTATAAGAATAATCGCGCCCGTCGTTTTTGCGTCGGGTGCTTTTTTATGCCTTTCGTCGCGACCGATTTCGAGTTCGCGGCGTTTTTTCCTGTTTTCAATCCGAGATTCTCCGATTTTTCCCCAAATTTCCTATAATCTCACTCTTTTTTTCGGATTTTCCGTGAAATCGCTTGACAAGTAAACGCTCGTTTACTATACTGTATTCAAGTATAATTAAGCGCGCCGATTTGCTGCGTGCGAGGAGAAAAAATGAAATACGAATTGAGCAACAAATACGCCGACGAAAAATACCTCTCGAAAATAATGGGCCCTAACCCCCTGAAGCTTACCGAAGAGCTTATGCTCGGCTTAAATATCCCGCGAAACGGCGTGGTCTGCGACCTGGGAAGCGGTCAGGGTTTGACCTCGCTTTTCCTTGCGAAAGAGTACGGATTCAAGGTTTATGCGGCCGATTTATGGAGCAATCCCGAAGAAAATCGGCGTTTTTTCCGGAGCGAAGGGCTAACCGACGACGAAATTCTTCCCGTTAAAGCCGACGCGACGGCGCTTCCGTTCGAGAAGGGATTTTTCGACGCGGTGATTTGCGTGGATTCATACAATTATTTCGGAAGAGATCCGGCATTTCTCGACGAAAAGCTTCTTCCTTTCGTAAAAAGCGGAGGGCTTGTGGCGATTTCCGTCCTCGGAATGAAAAAATACATTCACAAAAACGACACAATTTGTTGTGAAAGTGGTTTAAAAGACGATGTTTGTGAAAAATGATGTGAAAGAAAGCATTTGTGAAAGCTGCATAAAAGAAGATATTCGCAAAAATGGAATGGAAAAAGACATTGGCGATAATACTGAGAACAAAGATATTTGTGAAAATTTTCCTTCAGAACTTCTTTTATCCTGGACTCCCGAACAGCTCGATTATATTCGCGACGCCGATTATTGGCGGGGAATCGTGTCAGCGAGCAAAGATTCCGAGATAAAGGAGCTTTCCGCGATGGAATCCGACGAGGAAGTCTGGGCTGATTGGCTCGGACGGGACAACGAATATGCCCGAAACGACAGGAAAAGTATGGATGCGGGCGCGGGCAAGTATTTGAATTTTCTGAAAATCGTGCTGAAGAAAAGGTAATCCGATTTCTTTGAGGAGAAAGTGTTTCGAGGTGAATTTCTTTACGGAGAACGTGATTCGGAGTGAAAAAGTCGTGTTTTTTACCCCGAAAATGCAGCTTCTTTTGCGCAAAAATAACGATTTTTGTGTTAAATCAACGTTAACTTTTTCAATAAAAGTATAATCAATATCGGCAAATTTGCATTTCTGATTTTTTATTAAATTCCGTCCGTCCCCCGATTTTGGTGCTGTTTAACCGAATCCGCCTGCATTTTTGCGACCGTTTCGCGAAGAATTTTCAACGCCTCGGTCGGGTCGTCGGTTTCGGCTACCGCAGCTTCCATAGGGCACGGCCCCGTGTTCGTCCTGTTGCGGATTCCGTCGGTGAGAGTGCCGAAATATGCTTTAATTCCGCGGTTTTTCAGGATTTCGAGAGCGGAGCGGCTCATTACTTCGGCGTAAATTTCCTCGGTTTTCAGAAGGACGTGCAGGAGCGCGGATGCTTTCCCTACGATTTTGTCGGCAACGACCGAGCCGCCGAAGTCCGTTCCCGAGTCGATAAACCCGATGAGCGGTCTGATACCCCGTTCTTTTGACGTGAAAAACGCTCCTCCCCCGTTTGTCGCGACGAACTCACCGTGTTCGTTGAACGAACTAAGAGGTTCGTGACATTTACTCGGCGCAAAAGCCTCGTTGCTTTTGTGCATAACCACCGTATAATTCTCCTTTTCGAGGAGTTGTTTCGCAATAATCAGATTTTCCGTCATAGTTGTTTCGGGCTACCTTTTTATAAAAAGATTGGAATTCAAAATGTCGTTATAAAGCGAAAAGATGTTTTCGTAAACGCGGTTTGCGTCGGAGCGGTCGGTCATCGTTTCGGAAATAACGCCCCACAAGCCGTTGCAGAGAAGCGCGACGGTCTGCCTTATGGGATATTTCGGACGCATCATCGAATTATGGTGATGAATGTACGTCACGGCTTGGTCGAAAACCTTATTGTAAAAGCCCGAATAGAGGTAGGGATTGATGTCCGATCTTGCCGCGGAGAAGAAATCGTAATGATTTTCGCAGAGATTGATGATTGCCGTAAGCATATTGTTATAGCCGATAATGTCCTTTAAATCGGGATTGTTTTCCTTCTGAAGCCGATGATAATCGTCGAGAGCTTCGTTGACGTATTCGTCGAAAATTTCCTCTATGAGGGCATACTTATCCTCGTAGTAATTGTAAAACGTGATTCTGCTCGTCGTACTTTCGTTGCAGATATCGGTAACGGTTATATGCTCGAAGGAATCCTTCTTCAGAAGCTCGTGAAAAGCGGCTTTGATTCCTTTCTTGGTTTTGATGATTCTTTTGTCGGTCGCAGCCATAATACGCCCTTTGACATTTTTTAAAATCTGTCAGTTATTTTTCGTTTTCATAAAAGTGTATTTGCAAAAAAAAGCGTAATGTTTTATCATACACTCCGTAAGATATTATATTATATAAGACGTAATATGTCAAGTGTAAACGGAGGCTGAAGTATGAAAGATTATATCGTATCTACCGATTCGGGCTGCGATCTTCCCGCGAAACTTCTGGAGGAGAGAGGGATTATCCCGTTCGGGCTTTTTTACGAGATAGGCGGGGAGCTGTTCGAGGATACGATGAAGGATTCGGATATCGTCGGATTTTACGAGAAAATGAGGAACGGAGCCGTTCCCAAAACGAGTCAGGGTACGCAATTGCAGTTCGAGGCGTTTTTTACGTCCCTTCTCGGACAAAGCAAAACCATAGTCTACATAAGTCTCGGAAGCGCGGTTTCCGGCTCGTACGCGAGTGCGGCGGCGGCTGCCCGAGAGGTCGAAAAAGCAAATCCCGAGAGCCGCATTTTCGTGGTGGATTCTACGCTTTGCTCGACGGGCTACGGAATGCTTGCGCTCAAAGCTGCCGAGCTTCGCGATAAAGGCGTTTCCGTCGAAGAATGCGTCGCCGAGATAGAAAGGTTGAAAATTACCGTAAATACCTGGTATACGACGGACGAATTGCTTTATCTTCGTCGCTCGGGAAGGTGCAGCAGAGCGAGTCAGGTCGTCGGAACTATCCTGAAAATATGCCCGATTCTCAATCTCGATGCGGAGGGTCATCTTATCGTTCAGGAGCGCGTTCGCGGAATCGAAAAGACGATTGCGCGTATTCATTCGATTATCAAGGAAAACGTCGTCGACGCGACGAATCAGACGCTTTATATTTGTCACAGCACTACGCCCGAGAAAGCGAGAGAATTCGGCGAAGGACTGCGCGCGGACGTCGGTTTCAGGGACGTTTTTTACACGTATATCGGCGCGATAATCGGCTCGAACTGCGGCCCGGGACTCAGAGCGGCTTTTTATTTCGGAAAACCGCGCACGATGGACGGCTATTCCGGAAAATAGATAAAACGGACGATAAAAATCCCGCAAAAGGTCGGATTTGAAAAGAAAAACGATTGCGGGATAAGATATTTTGCGAATATTCAGGCGTTCTCTTCCGTGGAGGAGGGCGCTTTTTTTGTTTTTTCTTTCGGCGGCTTTTCGTCCTTCTTTTCGCGAGGCTTTCGCTTCCTGAAAAGAGTATAGACGACCGCCATCGCTTCGAGCGGAATGGGCAGGAAGAAAATCGGCCAGAGGTTGTATTCTATGAGCTGGACGTAAAATCCGACGACTATTCCCCAAATCACAAGCGAAAGAAGAATAGTATTAGCCCATTTTATATCGCGATTTCTAACGTTATAGCGATAAATTATAATTGCCGACGGAGGGACGGCCCAGACGAAAATCTGCCAGAATTTATAGCTCCTGACGATCTCGAAACCGACGTAAACAATCACCGCGACGAGCCAGACGGTCAGCACCGCAAGACAGAGCATCGCGATTTTATTGACGTTGTCTTCTTTCTCGATAAGATGAGCCGCGTCGGAGGACTTGACCACCGCGTTTTCGTGAATAAGGTCGTCGACCGTTATGTTATAAAAGTCGGCGAGCCGCGAAAGAGTAGCGATATCGGGGACGGTCGTTCCGTTTTCCCAACGACTTATGCTCTTGTCGGTGTAGCCGATTTTTTCCGCGAGGTCGGTTTGCTTGAGATGATGAGCCTTCCGAAGCTCGGAAAGATTTTTGGAAATATTGGCTTCAATCTGATTATCCATATGTCGATTTTACCACTTTTTTGCCCGAAAGTCAAGCGATTCTCAGAATTCTCAGAAAATGAGAGTGGAATTCTTGAAATTTAAGAGGGTGGTATATCAATCGGGAAGTGAAAAACCGAGTATTCGTTTGGAGATTTTGCGGGGAATTGATATAATCCGCTCGCGACCGAAAAACGGTCCGCAAACCAAAGGAGGACAAAAACCAAATGAGTAAAAAACAGATTCTTACGATCCTGCTCGCAGCGGTTCTTGCGATTACGGCGACGGCTTTTGCCGGTTGCATAAAACCCGACGAAATCGAGCTTCCCGAGTTTCAACCCGGCTCCGATTCTCCCGTGAGCGGGCTTACGCTTTCTCCCGAAAAATACGATCCGGAGATGGCTGTGCTTGCGTCCCTCGGCAAACTCGATTCCTATGCGACTTATAAGGTTACGGGAAAGGGCGTGACCGTCGCGGATAAGGGCATCATAAGCTACACGCAGAATACCGACACCGTCGCGATTAAAAACGGGAACGAATTCTATACAGATTCGGTTTCGGATTCGTCTTTCGTTAAAGTAAAGCACGAAGCTTTCCTCAAAAACGGCAAGGTCGCTTACCGCAACGACGGCGGAGAAATCCTCAACACGACCGAAGAGGACTACGCGTCGGTCTACGGAGTTACGCCCGAAAAGCTTATGTCCGGCCACGTTTACAACGCGCAGACGATAGTTTTCGCACAGCTCGTTTCTTCGCAAAACGACAGATACGAGTATACGGTCGTTCTCGACGGGAACGAAGCGACGACTCTTCTCGTCCGTCAGATGAAAATGCTCGGCGGGCTTTCCTCGCTTCCCGTCTTTACCGATAACGTCGTGATGACTCTCGTTATCGGAGAGGATTTCACTCCCGTCAGCCTTTCCTACGAAAGCAAGTATTCCGTTTCCGTCGCGATTCTCGGCAATATGACTTGTCGCGAGGAATTCGAGCTTGTTTTCGAAGATTTCGGAGCCGCCGCAGAAATTCCCGATACGGAAGCTTTCAACGCCGCAATCAACGAAATGCCTTCGGAAATCGATCCGGGCGAGGTTCGCGAAACCGACGAAAATCTCGACGCGGTCGTATCGGCTCTTCTCAATTCCGATTTAGGAAATGGCGTGATTTTCAACGGCTCGATAGACTTTGGCGGAGCGAAACTTCCTTTCAGCGTTAAAGGCAGGGTCGACGTTGACGGAATAACTCAGGGTACGGCCGATCTTCTTTCGGCTTTCGACGCGGAATTTTCCGTAGTAACCTACGCCGGCGAGCTTTCCGTGATTTACAGCCAAGGAAAGTTCTATCTCAACTGTATGGGCGGTAAATACGCTTTCAGCGTCAACGAACCCTCCGACGAGCAGCTCGGAAATATAAGGGACAATCTTAAAGACGCGGACGTTTCGGATTTCTTTACTGTTGAACGCGACGAGGAAAATCCCTCCCTTTACCGCATCATACTTAACGAAAAATATACAGGCGTCATAGCCGACGTTCTTTCGTCCGTAGGTCTTATCGAAGACAGAGAAAGTCTTGTTTTAGACATCGGCGCGTACATAGTCAACGGAAGAATAGGCAATATCGGTATGGCTTTCTCGACCGATAAGATTTCCGAAGTTACCGCGAGCGTTTATCTTTCCGACGCTCTCTACGAGGACCGCTCCGAAGAATATTTCGCCGAATATCTTACGAGCATAAATTACGCGGTTGACAGCAGAATCAGTCTTCTGGGCTTCGACCTGAGCGGAAAGATAGCCGTTTCTTACGACACGACTCAGCCCGACCCGAAGAAAGCGTTCGAATTGAGCGCAAAGTACACCGTGGATTCGAAGAAAATGAATTTCGGCGAAGTCGCGGCAATGTTTACCTCCGAAGTCCCTGAAATCGTCGGAAAACTCGACGACGCGAAAACGTTCGAGCTTGCCGTCGTGAACGGAGAAGCTTATTTCGTTGCCTGCGACGCGGAGGGAAATCCCGTAATCACCGAAAAACTCGGCGGATTGGATAAACTCATTCCTTCGCTTCCGAAGTCCGGAGAAGGAGAGGAAGGCGGAGAAGGTGAGGAGGGCGGACTCGACGAAAGCACGGCTCTTCTCATCAAGACTCTCATAAACAACGGACTCGTAGTGTCCTTCGAGGCGGACGAATATTACGAGAACAAGCTTATAAAGATTTCTCTTGCAGACGCCCTGACGGAAATGATGACCGGTATGTGGAACCAGCTTCCTATGCTCGTCGGTATGTTCGCTCCCGATAACGAGATGCTCGTCGGACTTATGTCGAACGAAGATTTCCTCGGACTTCTCGGATTCGACAGAGTTTTCGCCGACCTCAGCGCGGGATTAAGAATTCCTTACGACGAAAATACCGACCTCGTATGGAAAAACGCGGAGCTTTATTTCAGACTCAGCGTATACGACGTAACTCCCGACGAATACGATCCCGAAGGCTATTACGAGAAAGTAGACGTAATTTATATCGGCTTCTCGCTTTCCGAGGAGGTTCCCGAAAGAGCCGTGAGCGAAGCTACTTCGAAGATTATCGCTGAAATCGCGGACTGAATTTAATCGCGGGAATTTAGAGATTATCCCTTATCGCCGCATAATCGCGGAAACGACCGTCCGTTACGGAGGACGCTAAAAGAGCCGAAGGAATTCCGAGGATTAACGCGGAAATCCGATTTATTTGCGAAAACCGACCCGAGACCTTGCGTTTCGGGTCTTTTTCATCCGGAAAGAACCTGCTTACTTGTAGGGGATGGTAATATAAAGCGGTTTTCGGGCGAAAAAAACGGAAGGTCGCTTGATTTTTGCGGAAAATCGTGGTATACATATAGGCGAAGCGTTCGGAAACGAAAGATATTATGAAAGAGTCGCGTAAAGGGCGGAAGCTTGTCCGCAGCGGAAATATCGGAGATTCCTCCGCGCGAGCCTTAAAAGAACGTAATTGCCCGATCAAGGGCTAAAAATAAGGAGAAAGACTTATGAAATATTCGGGAACGCCTTCGGGAATGTGGATGATTTTCGTAAAATCTTTCAGAAAGAATCTGACCGAGGTTTTCGGAATCGACGAGAAAGACGCGAAGGAAATAACGAAAAAAGCCAAAGTAAAGTACAGGGAGATAATCGGCAGGTTGCCGAAATTCGAAAAGGGCGACCGATTCAAAAGCAACATAGTAAGCTGCGCTATGGTCGGAGCGTTCGTTCTGAATTGCCCGAAGCGTCCGACGGTTGACGAGCTTACGGTATACTACGAGAAATCGATGATGATTCCGGCGATGAAATGGTTCTGCAGAAAGTCCGGAAAGAGGAAATTCTCGGAAAAGGACGTCGAATCTATGAAAAAGACGGAAAAGCTCAGAGCCGCGGACAGAAATCCTTACTCGTGGAATATGGATTATTACGAATATCCCGACGGAAGCGGCTACGAGGCGAGATTTACGCACTGCGGAATTTGCGTGCTTATGAAGGAGCTCGGGCTTTACGACCTGACTCCCGCGCTTTGTCATCTCGATTACGCTATGAGCGAGGCGGGGCTGGCGTCGCGTTTCGTGAGGGAGTATACGATCGCTTCGGGCGGACCGTATTGCGACTGCGGCTACAAGAAGAAATGATTTTCCGCTTAACGAAAAAGGCGCGTCTTTTTGAGGCGTGCCTTTTTTTGTTTTTTCGGACGAATCCGACTCTGACCGGTCGTTTTTCCGCAAGCGTTTCCCGTACTAAAGAGCCTTTTCCTTTCCGAAAAGCACGTTCATAACGACGATTCTGGTTTCGCCCGAGCGACAGATCTGCTTCAGGGTTTTATAGTAACGGAAGCCGCATTTCGCCTGAACCCTTGCGCTCCGGGTGTTGGCAGGGAAGTATCCGCAAAGCAGAAAATCCGCGCCGAGCGTCCCGAAACAATAATCCGCGGCGGCGTTTACGGCTTCGGGCATAAGACCTTGCCCCCAGAAATCCTTCGAAAGCACGAAACCCAATTCCGTTCCTCTCATATCTGAAAGCTCGGAAAAAGCGTTTTCTGCGTATTTTTCGAGGCCGAGGGAGCCTATTGCCTTTCCTTCGTATTCGATGCAGAAAGTATGTTTTCCGTTAATGAAAGAGTCGAGTATTTCTCTGGATTTTTCTATGTTTTCGTGCGGCTGCCAGCCCGCCATCTGACCTACGCCGTCCACAGACGCGTATTCGTAAAAGTCGTCGAGGTCGGATTCTTTCCATTCGCGGAGAATAAGCCTTTCGGTTTCGAGCTTCACGCCCGAAATATCTGCCAGTATATTCATTTTCCCCTCCCGCAGGGAAACGGTTTCCGCGTTCCCCGAAGTTTTTCACAGCAGTATATCACTTCCGCGCAAAAAACGCAAGCAAAATAACGAGGAAAAAGAACGCGGTCGCGTTTTTGTATATTTTAATATATATTGCGAAGGGAAATCTCTTCGCAATTTTTTGCTTTTTCGCGGAATCGCGCAGCCGAAAAGCAGTCGGATTATTCCGAGAGCTTTTTATACGTTCCGACGACGATGACGGCGGAGATAATCGCCGTTAAAATATCCGAAACGGGCATAGAGTACAGAACGCCGTCCAATCCCGCAAATAAAGGCAGAATCAACGCAAAACCTACGCCGAAAACTATCTCCCTTATCATAGAAAGAGCGGTGGAAACGCCCGCCTTTCCCATAGCCTGAAGGAAAATGAAGGCGGCTTTGTTCACGCAGGAAAATACGATCATCGAAAAGTAGATTCTGAAGGCTTTTATCGCAAAATCGGTATAATATACGCTTTCGTTATCCGCGCCGAATATCTTTATCAGCAGCCGCGGACAGATCTCCGCAACGAGAAGAGCGATAAGACCTACGGAAGCTTCGGCTATAAGGAGCCTCGAAAACAACGATTTTACGCGGCTTTTCAGCTTCGCGCCCATATTGAAACCGACTATCGGAATGCAGCCCGCGGCAAGTCCTATGACTATCGAAACGACTATCTGATAGAACTTCATAACGATTCCTATGACAGCCATAGGTATCTGAGCGTACCGCTCCTGTCCGAAGATTTCGTCCATAGCTCCGTATTTTCGGATCATATTGTTGGTCGCAGCCATTGCCGCGACGAGAGAAAACTGCGCGAGAAAGCTGCACATTCCGAGAGAGAGCGTCCTTCCGAGTATCTTTCCGTCGGGCTTCAGGTCGTCGGGACTCGGTTTTACGAGTTTTGCGCGGCAGATATACCATACGGCAAGCGCGGCCGTGGCTATCTGACCGATTACGGTCGCAACGGCGGCTCCGGTCATTCCCCATTCGAAAACGAATATGAAAATCGGATCGAGAATCACGTTTATCACCGCGCCGACGAGCGTCGATACCATTGCGAATTTCGGACTTCCGTCCGCGCGGATGACGGGATTCATAGCCTGTCCGAACATATAAAACGGGATTCCCAAGGTTATCCAGAAGAAGTATTCCTTGGAGAAAGCGAAGGTTTCGGGATTTACGTTCGCTCCGAAGGCCATAAGAATCGGGTCGGCGAAAATCAGGAATATCGCGGTCAGAGCCATACTGCTTACAACGGACACGGTTATGGCGTTTCCTACACTTTTGGAGGCGTTTTCCGCGCGGTTTTCGCCGAGAGAAATACTGACGAAGGCGCAGCAGCCGTCGCCTATCATCACGGCTATGCCGAGAGCTACGACGGTAAGCGGAAAAACGACGGTATTAGCGGCGTTTCCGAAAGAACCGAGATAGGGAGCGTTCGCAATAAATATCTGGTCCACGATGTTATAAAGCGCGCCGACGAGAAGAGAAATTATACACGGCACCGCGTATTTTCGCATAAGTTTGCCGACCTTTTCTTCGGAAAGGTACGATTGATTCCGGATTTCCATCTTTTTTAACCTCCTGCAGGACGAAAAAAAAATGCGTAAGCCCGAACTGGACTTACGCATTTTCTGCTACTCGCTGCGAATGACTTTATACCATATTTTCCGATTTTTTTCAAGCTTTTTCGAGTCGTTTTTTCCGGAAAAAACTAAAAAAGCTTTATTCCGCCCATACGAAATTCTCTATTCCGGCTCCGGTTTCGAAGTGATATTTTGCTATTCCGAGGTCGATTTTCGTATAGAATCCGCCTCCGGCTTTCGCGGAAACTCTGTTTCCGTCGAGAGAGAACACGAATTTCTGCTGATTCATCGCGGTCGGAGCGAGCAGAACGGCTTCTATTCCGCGCCTGAACCAATCGGGAGGGGCGATTGCATCCGAAACCGCGTCGGGAGACTTGCTTTTATGCGGGACTCCCGAAGTCGCGCCGTAGCCCAAAGCTATCACGCAGTAAAGCTTTTCGTCCTTTCCGACGGTGAAGGCGGTTCTGATTTTTTTGTAGGTAAGAGCCACCCAGCAGGTATTGAGTCCGATTTCCTGCGCGGCGAGGACGATTTTTTCGCCGTAATAGCCGATTTTCTCGTCTTCGCCCTTCCTGCCGATAAGAGCGACGTAGTTTTTTACGCCCGAGAATTTTCCGTAATGCGCCATAAACGAACCGAAAGCTTCTGGCTCGTCGAATACGGGCTGAATATTCAGTCCTCCGAGACGGTTGCACTCGGCGATTACATCCGAAAGACGGCTCCTTTCTTCTGGACCGACGGGCTTTTCGAGATAACTCCTGACCGAATGTCTTTCCTTCATAAGTTCAATTTCTTTCATTTTCCGATACCTCTTTTTTATTCGCTGCGCAGCGCTTCCACGGGGTCTTTCTTTGCCGCGAGCCTTGCGGGAATAATTCCCTCTGTCATAGTGAGTCCTACGCCCAGAAGAAGCATTATCAGATCGACGGAGGGCGAAAGACGGGCTATCGCGGAAATGCCGGACAGATTGTTTACTATAAGATTTGCGAGAGCCGTAAGGAGCCAGGTTACGCCTATTCCGATAAGACCGGATATGCCGCCGATAATAAACGTCTCCGCGTTGAAAAGACGGGAAACGTCCTTCTTTCTTCCGCCGAGAGAACGGATAACGCCTATTTCCTTGACTCTTTCTATTACCGAAAGTAGGTGATTATTGCGATCATTACGGTGGAAACGACGAGGGACAAAGCCGTGAAGGTCACGAGAGCGGTCGTTACCATATCGATCATATCGTTGACCAGACCTATAACGATGGATAAGTTGTCGGTATAGATTATCTCCGCGCGGTCTTCGGAGGTAAGAGTCTTTCCGTTTACGACGAGGGTTTCGTCGGAATTCCATCTGGAAAGATAAGCCGTAACGTTATCCTTTTCCGAAAAATCCGACGGATAAATCTCTATCTTTTCTATGGCGACTCTCTGGCATTGTCCGCCCGAAAGCTGATTGGGCTTTTTGCCGCATAATCCTTTAAGTCCGACCTTATCCGGAGTTTCGTGAGCCTTACGGATTCTTTCGGCTTTATCCGCGCCCGAAATCGCCAGAGCAAGCTCGACGTTTTCCGAGATTGTCTGATGAGGAATGAGGTTGTAGCTCTAAACGAAGCCGATTCTGTGGTTCCTGTAAGTATCCCGGTCCCGATCGCCGTAGTTTTTCGTGCTTATTCCGTCTATGCGGAGATTTCCCTCCGTATAATGGTCCAGTCCGCCGATAATGCCGATAATATTGAGAAGGGTGGTTTTTCCGTATCCGGAGGGACCGAGAACGGATACGAATTCGTTGTCGCGGAAGGTAACGTCCACTCCCCTGAGCGCGTGAACGGTCATATCGCCCGTAACGTAATCTTTCTGTATTCCTTTTAGCTGCAGCATTTTCTGACTCCCGATTATTTATATTTATAATCTTTATCGCAAACGGCTCGTCCTATCCGAGAAGCTTTAAAAGCAGATCGAAAAAAGTCCGCAATTCTTCGTCGGAAAGGTTTTCGGTCATAGGCAGAACCTCGGCGTCGATTTCCTTTTCCCGCGCGGAAAGAGCGACCGAGCCTTCATCCGTAAGACGGATAACGACCTTTCTCGCGTCGCTTTTTTCGGGAATGCGTTCGATATAGTCCTTTTCCTCGAGAGTATTGAGAGCTCGGGCTATTCTCGCGGTGGAAACGCCCATAAGTTTCGCAAGGTCGCCCGCTACGATTTCGGAGGGGCTGTCTCGGACGATACGGAGAATCACGAACATTCCCCGATAGCCGTCTTCGAGAAGCCTCGCGAGTTTTTTCCAGCGTCCGAGCCTGCACAGATAGGTCAGCCTTTGCTTTATCTCAGATTTATCCATACCTTTCTCCTGTTTGCTAACGCTGTTAGCATTATAGCGCGGACTCATCCCTTTGTCAACGACAAATATAGGACACGAATATAAACGCTTTATAAACGCAATGTAAATTTATCGGCAAATCGGAAAAAGGATATCGATTTATTAACCTGTGAAAAAAACCTTGCAAAAAAAGGCGTTGTGTGATATAATAAATATTTGCCGAATGGTTGTAAAATTCAATGTAATCGGAGAGAACAATGCTTGAACTTAAAGACGTAGAAAAGCTGGCTTTTGAAACGAATATCGATCTGGACGATCGTGAAGCGGAGTATATTCTTGACAGCATAAACAAACAGATCAATCACGCAGCCTGGCTCAGATTGATAAATACGGACGATATCGTTCCCATCGAAAACACGCCTTACGCGATGTACGACGACAATAAAGTAGCCGAGGACGAGATCAGACTTTTCGAAAACAAGTAAAGGATACATATATGAATATAACCGGAATGGATTTATGGGACGTTTTAAGACTGATCAAATCGGGAGAAACCACCTCTTCCGAAGTCGTCGGTCAGTGTCTCGAAAAGGCGAGAGAAACGGCTTATTACAACGCTTTTACCTTCGTCAACAAAGACAAGGCTCTCGAAGGAGCGGCGGCCGTGGACGAGAAAATCAAAGCCGACAGACATACGGGCATACTTGCGGGTATACCTGTCGCAGTCAAGGACAATATCTGTACGAAGGGTATGCCTACGAGCTGCGGCTCGAATATGCTCAAGGGCAGGATTTTCGACATAGACGCGACGGCAGTCGCAAAGCTTAAAGAGCAGGACGCCGTTATTTTCGGAAAAACGAATATGGACGAGTTCGCTATGGGAGACGGTAACGTTCATTCCGCCTTCGGAAGAGCGAGGAATCCTGTCGATCCCGAGAGAGTTCCGGGCGGAAGCAGCGGCGGAAGCGCGGTTACGGTAGCGGTCGGAAGCACGTTCGCGGCTCTCGGTACGGATACGGGCGGATCGGTGCGTCAGCCAGCGGCTTACTGCGGACTTACGGGAATGAGTCCGACCTTCGGAAGAGTCAGCAAGCACGGAGTCTTTCCGCTTGCGCCCAGTCTCGATCACGTCGGAATAATCACGAAAACCGTCCGCGACAACCTTCTCGTCTTCGAAACGATTTACGGGCAGGACGTTCACGACAGATCTACCTGCATAAGAGAGAACCTTAATTTCGATACGCATTGTCTCGAACACGAGAACAAGAATCTCAGGATAGCGTATCTTTCGCAGTCTTTCGCGCCTATCGTGGATCCCGAGGTCAGAAGCAATTTCCGTTCCGTTCTGGATTTCTTCGAGAGCGAAGGTCATATAGTCGAGGAGATAGATCTGATTTTCGCTCCGTATATGTCGGCTATATATAACATTCTCTGCTGCGGCGGAGCGGTCAGAAGCCTCAGTACGATGGACGGAAAGCATTACGGAAACCTTCTCGAACACGCGGCGTCCCTCGAAGATCAGGCGAGAGCGTCGAGGGGCGAATTTTTCGGACTTGAAGCCAAAAAGCGTCTTATTTACGGGCAGTTCGTAACGAGCAGGGAGAATTTCGACGATTATTTCGAAAAGGCGAGAAGAATAAGAACTATGATCGTCGAGTTTTTCAAGGACGTTTTCAGGAGATTCGATATCGTTCTTTGTCCCACGACTCCCGCACCCGCGCACAGAGCCGATTCCGCCGTTTATACCGAGCAGCTCGAATTCAGCGACGTTTTCCTCGTTTCGTCGAACTTCACCGGCCGTCCGGGGCTTACCGTGCCGAGCGGAAAAACCAAGGAAGGTTTGCCTCTGGGAGTGCATTTTATGGGCAAGACTTTTGCCGAGCACGACCTTTATAATCTCGCGTATACGTTTGAAAGGAAAATAGGCAAGGAGTTTATAACGAGATTATAATGATTGGCAAATTAACTCCCGACGAGCTTCGCGAATGCGTGCTTTCGGTAATTAAAAAAAGAAGAAAGGAAGTCGTGAAGGGATCCGCTTCGGGCTGCGACAGCGCGGCTCTGAGGACGGACGAACTTCTGCTTTTGACCACCGATCCCATAACCGGAGGGGCCGACGACTGCGGAAAGCTTGCCGTTCACGTGTGCTGCAACGATATCGCCGCCGCCGGAGGAGAGCCGATGGCCATTCTCGTAACGGTTCTTGCGCCGGAAAACGCGGGGCTTTCCGATATAAAGAGAGTTATGACCGACGTGGAGCGGGAATCGGAGAAGCTTAACGTGGAAGTTATCGGCGGACACAGCGAATTTACCGACGCGGTTAACAGAACCGTCGTAAGCGCGACCGTCGTCGGAATAAAGAGCAGGAACTTCCGTTTCGTTCCCTTTGAAAAGGGACAGAGCGTTATGGTTACGAAAACTCTCGGGTTAGAAGGGACTTCCGTTATTGCGGAATCCTTCGCGGAGAGAGTAAGGCTTTCCGACGAAGAGCTTGCGGAGGCGAAATCCGCGGGGAACAGTCTAAGCGTGGTTGCGGACGGAAGGGCTTCGGTCGAAAGCGGAGCGGAAATCGCGGCTATGCACGACATAACCGAAGGGGGCGTCCTCGGGGCTTTGTGCGAAGTTCTCGACGGAAGCGGTTTCGGCGCGGAGATAGATATAGACAGCGCTCCCGTGCTTGCGGTTACGAAGAAAATATGCGCGCGGCTTTCCCTCGATCCTTACAGGCTTTTAAGCAGCGGAAGTATGCTTATCGTAACCTCCGAGCCGGAGAAAGTGGAAAAGGCTTTATCGGGGAAAGGAATCGCTTCGTCGGTTATAGGGAAAATCACCGACGGGAAAGGCGTTTTCGTCAACGGACGGAGCGAGGCGGTATCGGTGAAACCCGACGAGATATATAAGTTATTCAAGGAAATATGATATGAAAAGCATGACAGGGTACGGTAAAGCCGTCGTCGAGAGGGACGGAAGAGAGCTTACCGTCGAAATAAAATCGGTCAATCATCGCTTTCTCGATATGAATCTCAAGCTGCCCAAGATTTTCTGGCAATTCGAAGATATCGTGAGAAAGACGATTTCCGTGAAAGTGGCGAGAGGACACATAGATCTCTTCGTAACCTACGCGGACTATTCACAGTCGGGTAAGGAATGCGAGATAGATTACGGTCTCGCGAAGGCTTACGCGGACGCGGCACGGGCTTTGTCCGAAAGATTCGGAGTTCCGGACGACCTTACGGCGACGAGCCTTATAAGGTCGCAGGACGTCTTTACGGTAAGACCTGCGGAAATCGACGCGGAGGCTCTTTCCCTTCAGCTCAAAGAAGCCGTCGATCAGGCGCTCGAGGCTCTGGACGTTATGAGGGTTTTCGAGGGAGAGAAGATGAAAAACGATCTCGAAAACAGAATTTCCAACGTCGAAACGCTTACCTCGGAGATAGAGAAATTTGCGCCGAGAGTCGTTACGGACTATAAAGCCAGACTTACGGCGAGGATAAACGAGATTCTCGAAGAGGGCAGAGCGGACGAAACCCGACTCGATCAGGAAGTATGCTTTTTTGCGGATAAGTGCAACATAGACGAGGAGATAGCGCGGCTGCATTCGCACGTCGACCATTTCAGGAAGATGCTCGCAGACGAAAAGCCGGTCGGAAGATCCGCGGATTTCCTCGTTCAGGAGCTTAACAGAGAAACCAACACCGTCTGTTCCAAATCCAACGATACCGAGCTTACGAGACTCGGACTTCAGCTTAAAAACGAAGTCGAAAAGATAAGGGAACAGATACAGAATATAGAGTAGCAGGAGGCAGAATTATGGTAACAAGACCGTCTATTGACGAATTAACGGAGATCGCCGGCAACAAGTACGTTCTTTGTCGCGCGATAAGCATAAGAGCGAAGGAGCTTAATATTATGCAGATGGAGGACGAACTCGCGTCCAATATCAAAACTATATCTTACGCCGCTCAGGAGCTTAAAGACGGCAAAATCAAAATCGTAAAGGACGAAGATTATTGATGTTTAAAGGGAAGAAGATCGTAGTCGGCGTAACCGGAGGCATTGCCGCCTATAAAACGTGCGGACTCGTATCGGCTCTTCGGAAGCAGGACGCGGAAATCGACGTCGTTATGACGAAAAACGCGACGGAATTCGTCGCTCCTTTGACTTTCGAAACGCTTTCGTCGCGCCCGGTAACGGTCGACACCTTCAACAGACGCGCGCCCTGGGAGGTAGAGCATATCGCGCTTGCGAAAAAAGCCGATCTTTTCGTGATTGCGCCGGCGACGGCGAATTTCATCGGAAAGTATGCCTGCGGGATAGCCGACGATATGCTGACCACGACGGTTATGGCGACTCGCGCGCCCGTACTCGTCGTTCCGGCTATGAACACGGGTATGTACGAAAGCGCGGCGGTTACCGGGAATATCGCGACTTTGAAGCGAAGGGGCGTTTCCGTTATGGAGGCGGCTTCGGGGCGGCTTGCCTGCGGAGACACGGGGAAGGGCAAAATGCCCGAGCCGGACGCGATTCTCGCGGAAATGGAAAGGCTTATTTCGGTCAGGAAGGATTTCGTCGGGAAGAAGGTTCTCGTGACTGCGGGAGCAACCGTAGAAAAGCTCGATCCCGTGCGGTTTATAACCAATTTTTCCAGCGGGAAGATGGGCGTGGCGATTGCCGAAAGAGCGTTTCGGAGAGGCGCGGAGGTAACCCTCGTACTCGGAAGACACGGCGTAAGCGTTCCGGGCGGAATAAAAGTGGTTTCGGTCGAAACGACGGAGGATATGTACGAAGCCGTTATGAAAGAGATGAAGGATTGCGACCTTATCGTCAAAGCCGCGGCTCCGTGCGACTATAAGCCGTCGGTTTTTTCGGGCAACAAAATCAAATCCTCCGAGCTTACGGTCTCTTTTTCCAAAAACAAGGACATAGCCGCCGAAGTCGGAAGGATTAAAGGCGATAAAAAGCTCGTCGTTTTCAGCGCGGAAACGGAAAATCTCCTCGAAAACGCGAGAAACAAGCTTTTGAAGAAGAACGCGGACCTGGTCGTAGCCAACGACGTAACGCAGGAAGGCGCGGGATTCCTTACGGATACGAACAAAGTATATATTCTCGATCGCAAGGGCGTCGTCGCGGAAACTCCGGTTATGAGCAAATCCGAAGTCGCCGACGTCATTCTCGACTGCGCTGCGGAAATTTTATAACGGCTCGGAATGATTTATAACGTTATTGCGGACATATCCAATTCAGAAGTAGACAGAGTCTTCGATTATCTCGGGGCGGACGGAATTCCCGTCGGCTCGAGGGTGTACGTACCCTTCGGACCGAGAATAATCGAAGGCTACGTTATAAGTACGGCGGAGGAATCCGACTGCGATCCGAGGAAGTTGAAGGACATAGTAGGGGTAATCGACGACCGTCCGGTCATTCTTCCGGAAATGCTTGTTCTTTCGGAGTTTATGCGGAAGAAATATCATCTCCGTATGATAGACTGTCTGAGGCTTTTCGTTCCTTCCGAAATGAGAAACGGCAGAGTCCGTCCGCTCGTCAGGAAGTACGTTTCTCTTGCGGAAAACGCGGACGAAAAAATCGCTTCGATAAGAAGTTCAGCCGTAAAGCAGCTCGCCGCGGCGGAGTATCTTAGAGGAGTTCCCTCCGAGAGTCTCGAAAAACTGAATAAAGATTTCGGAAACGGCGCGGTCAGAGCGTTGATCGATAAAGGAATAGCTGTCGTGAGTCAGGAAAGGCGCAACAGAACTCCCTTGTCGGAAGTCGGAGCGACCGAAGAGGAAAAGCCGAAGCTCGTACCTTCTCAGCAGAGTGCGTTCGAGCGGATAACGCAGGGGGAAAGCGGAACCTATCTTCTTCACGGAGTTACGGGAAGCGGAAAAACCGAAGTTTATATGTCCGTCATCGAAGAGGTCGTAGGTCGGGGAAAGACAGCGGTTATGCTCGTTCCGGAAATATCGCTCACGCCTCTTATGATGAAGAGATTCAGAAGCAGATTCGGGGACAAGGTCGCCGTTCTTCACAGCGGATTGTCGGCGGGAGAGCGTTTCGACGAATGGTCGAGAATCATTCGCGGAGAAGCTGTCATAGCCGTAGGCGCGAGGAGCGCGATTTTCGCACCGATGAAGAATATCGGCGTAATCATTATCGACGAAGAGCACGACGGAAGTTATCAGAGCGATTCCAATCCGCGTTACAGCACCTTCGATATAGCCGGATTCAGAAGAAAATACAACGACGCGAAGCTTATCCTCGGAAGCGCGACTCCCTCTCTCGAAAGCTATAAAAAGGCTCTCGACAAGGAGTTTACTTTAATAAGAATGCCCGAAAGAATCAATAAGAAGCCGCTTCCGGAAGTCTTTATCGTGGATATGAAGGACGAAAGAGCGACGGGAAACAAGAGCTTTATTTCGGGGCTTCTTCGGGAGGAGCTTATATCCGCGGTAAAAGAGGGCAATCAGGCTATTCTTTTCCTCAATCGTCGGGGATACAGCAGCTTCGTTATGTGTACGCAGTGCGGATACGTTGCAAAATGTACCGACTGCGACGTAAGTCTGTATTATCATAGAGACGAAAACGTTCTTAAATGTCATTATTGCGGGAAAAAGTACAGAATGCTCGACGTTTGTCCGGAATGCAAAAGCGAGCATATACGGAGAGGAAGAACAGGAACCGAGCAGGTAGCGGATTATCTCGCTAAGGAGATTCCCGGGGCGAAGGTTCTGCGTATGGATTACGACACCACGCAGTCGAAAGAAGCGCATAACGATATTTTAAGGAAATTCGGAAACAGGGAAGCCAATATACTCGTCGGCACGCAGATGGTAACGAAGGGACACGATTTTCCTTTCGTAACTCTCGTCGGCGTGCTCGAAGGCGATCAGAGTCTGTACCTCAGCGATTATCGGTCGAGCGAAAGGACCTTCCAGCTTATAACGCAGGTCGCGGGAAGAGCGGGAAGAAAAGACCTCCCGGGGAAGGTCGTCCTTCAGACCTATACGCCGGGACATTTCGCGTTGAAATACGCCGCCCGTCAGGATTACGAAGGCTTTTATCACAGAGAGATAAACATAAGAGAAGCCACGAAATTCCCGCCGTTTTCGGTTATAGTGAGATTTCTTATAACCGGAGAAAACGAAGAGGCCTGTATAGCGACGGTTAACGGACAGTTTGAAAACGTAAGACTTCTTGCGGAGGAGAATCCCGAAGGATTTATTTTTTTGCAGAAAATGCGTTCGCCTCTCAAACGCATGGAAGGGAAGTACAGATTCCAGATTCTTATGAGGTTGGAACCCGAATATGCGGACGGGCTTATGCCGCGCCTATTCGAAATAAGCGATATGCACGAAAGAAACGTCAGCGTCTTTGCGGAGACAGATCCGCAGAGTATGATTTAAGGAGAACAAATGGCAGTCAGGAAAATTTTTAAACTCGGGCAGGACGATAAGATACTCAGAAGCAAATGCAGAAAAGTCGAAGCTTTCGACGAAAGACTCGGAAAACTTCTCGACGACCTTAAAGAAACGCTTGCGGATATAGGCGGTCTCGGACTTGCCGCGCCGCAGATAGGGGTATTGAGAAGAGCGGTGGTAGTCGAGTATCGGGAGAAGATCATAGAACTCGTCAATCCGGAATTTACCTTCCTGGGCAAGGAAACGTGCGTGGACAACGAAGGCTGTCTGAGCGTAGTTGGTTACAGAGGACTCGTCCGTCGTCCGTGCGAGATGACCGTGAAGTTTTTCGACAGACACGGAAAGCCGCAGGAGATTTCCGCGAGCGGATACGACGCGAGAGTCTTTATGCACGAGATAGATCATCTCGACGGAATCCTTTTCGTGGATAAGATGATAAAGAAGCTTAAAGACTGAGCGGAGGACTCTATGAAGATAGTATTTATGGGGACGCCCGTTTTTGCGGCGGACGTACTGAGCATACTGGTTTCCGAAGGTCATAGCATATCGGCGGTTTTCTGTCAGCCGGACAGAGCCGGGAACAGAAACAAAACGATCGAATGTCCCGCAGCCGCAAAAGCTTCGCAGCTCGGTATTCCCGTTTATAAGTTTGCGAAGGTTTCCGCCGAAGGAATGGATTGCCTTAAAGAGATTGCTCCCGATCTGATAATAACCGCGGCTTTCGGACAGATGCTGAGCGACGAGGTCCTTGCTCTTCCCGGGTACGGAGTCATCAATCTTCACGGCTCCCTTCTTCCGTCTTACAGAGGAGCGTCTCCCGTTCAGTCGGCTTTAATCGACGGGAAGAAACTCAACGGCGTTACCGTTATGAAAACCGTCGGAAAAATGGACGCGGGCGATATTCTCGGTTACAGGATTATCGGAATCGGTCGGGACGATACCGCGACGGACGTTTTTTCTCTTTTCGCGAAGGAGGGAGGAAAGCTTCTTTCGGAGGTAATCGTCGGACTTGAAGAAGGAACGATCGTTCCGATTCCGCAGAACAGAATGAAGTACAAGACCGGGAATTCGTCCTTCGTCAAGCCGAGTTATTGCCGCAAACTTACCAAAGAGGACGAAATAATAGACTGGTCGCAGAGCGCGGTCAAAGTTCATAACAGAATCCGAGGCCTTTCGGAAAATCCGTGCGCACATACGACTCTCAGGGGATCGGTGCTTAAAATCTTCCGAAGCCGTATCGCGGGAAGAAGCGGAAAACACGAAAATCCCGGAGAGGTTCTTTCCGCGGACAGAAACGGCGTGATCGTAGCCTGCGGAAGGGGCGAGATATATCTTTCGGAAATGTGTCTTTCCGGCTGCAAAAGAATGAAATGCAGGGATTTCGTCAACGGCAAAAAGATATGTGCGGGCGACGTCCTGGGAGCCGAAGAATGACTCTTACTTCTTTTTATTACGCATATAAATGCCTCGATTCGATTTACCGTAAGGGAGCGTATTCGGGCATAGAACTTAACAGGTATCTCAATAACGCTCCGAAAGAAGACAGAGCGTTGATTTCGAAGCTCGTCTACGGAGTGCTTGACAGGGATATAGAACTTGAATACGTTATTTCGCTCTACGCGAAATCGGTCAAGCCCGCGTTGAAGCCCGTTCTGAAAATCGGGATTTACGCCCTTCTTCATCTGAATATGCCCGACTACGCGGTAGTATCGGAATCGGTCGGGCTTACGCGAGATATAGGAAAAAGCGCGACGAGCGGATTCGTGAACGCGGTTTTGCGCGGAGTAGCGAGAGACAAAGACGCAAAGTCCTTTAAGATGCCCGAAAATGAGGACGAATATCTTTCGGTAAGCTGCAGTTTTCCTTTATGGGCGGTCAGAAAGCTCGTCGGGCAGCTCGGAAGAGAAGAAGCCGAAGCTTTTATGAGAAGCGAAAGTCAGGCTCCTTATACGCACGTCAGAATCAATACCGGAAAGATAAGTACGGAAGGGTTTATAAAGCTTCTCGAAAAAAACGGTATAGAATTCGGAAAGTCGCTTCTTCCCGACGCTCTGCTGATAAAGGGTTCGGGTTTCAGGAAGCTCGACGAAACTTTATATACGGTGCAGTCGCTCGGCTCTATGCTGACGGTGAGAGCGATCAAGGCGGAAAAAACCGACGAGATTCTCGACTTGTGCGCGGCTCCTGGAGGAAAAAGCGTTTACGCAAAGCAGCTTTACGGCTGTCGGAAAGTCGTTGCCTGCGATATTCATCCGCACAGAGTGGATTTAATCGGGAGTTACGCCTCGCGTATGGGCGCGGATATAGTTACGGAAGTCAACGACGCCACCGTTTTCAGACCGGAATGGAATGAGGCTTTCGACGTCGTGCTTTGCGACGCTCCGTGCAGCGGTTTCGGCGTGTTTTTCGACAAGCCCGACGTAAAGCTCAATAAAACCGAAAATACGGTCAGGGAGCTTTCGGCTCTTCAGCTTAAAATACTCGGAACGGCTTCGGCTTACGTAAAAAAGGGAGGGAAACTCGTTTACAGCACCTGTACGGTTTTCAGAGAGGAAAATACGGACGTCGTAAACGCGTTTCTTGCGGAGCATAAGGAGTTTTCCGTTGAGAAAACGCCCGTTCCGGCTTCGTTGGGAGATTCTCCCTATAACGCCGACGGCACGGTTTCTTTTCTTCCCGAAAGGGACGGAGTAGAAGGCTTTTTCGTCGCGGTTTTAAGAAAGGAAAAGGATTGACCGAGGAAGAAGGATTTGAATTACGAACGAAAGGATTTGAATTACGAAAGAAATGCCCGAGCGAGAGAGGTTTTAATGGCAGAGAGGAGAATACTGAGCGACTACGACGAAAACGAACTGAAAACAATGCTTTCAGAATACGGTCTGAAACCTTTTCAGGCAGGTCAGGTTTATAAATGGGTAATCCGAGGCTGCGATTTCGACGAAATGACGGACGTATCGAAAGCCTTGCGGGAGAAGCTTTCGGAGTCCTTTATTGCCCGTCCCGTAACCGTTATCAAAAGGCTCGTCGGAAAGGACAAGACGGAAAAATATCTGTACGGACTTACCGACGGGAACGTAATCGAAGGGGTTCTTATGAGCTATAAATACGGACGGACGCTCTGCGTGTCGACGCAGGTCGGCTGCCGTATGGGCTGTCGTTTCTGCGCAAGCACCCTGGGCGGACTCGTAAGAAATCTCTCCGCGGGCGAAATTCTCGGTCAGGTCATAGCCGTAAACAGACTTATAGGCGGCGGACTCGGCGAAAAGCGCGGAATAACCAACATCGTTCTTATGGGAAGCGGAGAACCTCTCGACAATTACGACAACGTAGTGAAGTTTTTAAGGTTGTGCAACGCACCCGAAGGAATGAACGTCGCAATGAGGAACATAAGTCTTTCTACCTGCGGAATCGTTCCGAATATCCGCAGACTTGCCGACGAGAATATTCAGGTTACGCTTACCGTATCTCTTCACGAGGCTTTCGACGACAAAAGAAAAGAGATTATGCCGATAGCCGAAAAGTATTCCGTAAGCGAGATAATTGACGCCGCGAGATACTATTTCGACAGGACGAAAAGGCGTATAATTTTCGAGTATACCCTTATCGAAGGGAAAAACGATACTCCCGCCGACGCAAGAGAAATCGCAAAGATTTTAAGGGGGCTTCCGTCGCACGTAAATCTGATAAGACTGAATCCCGTAAAGGAAAGAAATCTCCGGTCCGTCAGTAGCGATAAAGCCGCAGAATTTCTTAAAACGCTTACGGACCTGAAAGTTTCCGCCACACTCAGAAGACAGATGGGCGTCGATATAGAGGGCGCGTGCGGACAGCTCAGAAGAAAGCATCTGGAGTCGCTTGAAAATGAGTAAGCTTCTGACCGGCAAGGTAATCAAAGGCGTAGGCGGAGTTTTTACCGTGCTGACTTCCGAAGAACTGCGGATAGAATGCAAAGCCCGCAAGAAAACGAGATTCGAGGGGAGCGAAGTCCTCGTCGGCGACGACGTTTCCGTATCGGACGAGAACGGCTCTTTCGTCATTGAAAAGGTCATCCCGAGGAAAAACGCGCTCACGCGGCCGAGAGTCGCCAACGTAGACAAGGCTTTCATCGTGCTTACGGTGAAACCTTTGGCGGACTTTCTTCTTGCGGACAAGATTCTCGTCAATTGCATAAGAGAAGGAATCCGTCCCTATATCGTCGTCAATAAGAGCGATATAACCGAAAAATCCTTTATCGACGAAGTGGAAGAGGATTACGGAGCGGTCGTTTCGGATATCGTAGTCGTTTCGGCTGCGGAAAAAACGGGAACGGAAAGACTCGTGAGCGAAATAAAGGGCAACGTATGCTGCTTCGTAGGTCAGTCCGCCGTAGGCAAAACGTCGATTATGAACGCGCTTACGGGGAGAGAAGAGGAAACTGGCGGACTTTCGAAGATAGACAGAGGCAGGCACACTACGAGGCATAACGAGATTTTCGAGGTCTGCGGAGGATTCGTTGCCGATACGGCGGGATTTTCCCTGCTCAGCGAATCGTCCGTGCGCTCGGAGGAGCTGTGTCTGTATTACGGGGATTTTTCCGCGTATTCGCAGGAATGCAGATTCAATATGTGTACTCATACAGACGAGCCGGACTGCGCCGTAAAAGCAGCTGTCGGAAAAGGAGAGCTTCCGGTTCGAAGGTACGAGAGATACGTAGAGTTATACAAAGAATTAAAAGAACAGGAAAGGAGGAAATACTGAATGATTTATATTTCGCCGTCGATTTTGTCCGCGGATTTTATGCAGATGGGACAGGCAGTCGCCGATTGTCGGGATAAAGGAGCGGATTGGATTCATTGCGACGTAATGGACGGAGCCTTTGTCCCGAACATAACCTTCGGACAGAAAATGGTTTCCGACATAAGGAAGATAACCGATATGTTCCTTGACGTACATCTTATGATAAACGAACCCGTGCGCTACGTCGAAGAATTCGCGAAAGCGGGCGCGGACCTTATCACCTTCCATATCGAAGCCGTATCCGACGCGCAAGCCGTTATAAACGCGATTAAGGCGACGGGAGTCAGATGCGGCGTTTCGATTAAACCGAACACACCCGTAAGCGCGATAGCGCCTTATATAGACGAGGTCGATATGGCTTTGGTTATGAGCGTTGAGCCGGGATTCTCCGGACAGAAGTTTATGCCCGTAAGCCTCGACAAGATAAGAGAAATAAAGAAACTTCGTCCCGACATCATAGTTCAGGTCGACGGAGGAATAAACGCGGAAACTTATAAATCCGTTATAGAAGCGGGCGCGGATTCCGTGGTTATGGGCAACGCCTTTTTCAAAAATCCGTCCGCAAGCACTCTCGTCGCGGAGATAAAGGCTTTCGGCAAATAAACCTTAATATAAAACCGATAAATTTTAATATGAAACCGATTCCCGAAGCGTTTTGCTTCGGGTTTTTTTTACGTTTTCCCGTCGGCCACGGTCATTTAGGCTTTCGCCGCCGCATAAGATAAGCTATACGGTGCAAAGGAGGTAATAATGAAATCATTGTTCGAAGGAGTCGGTACGGCTCTCATAACGCCCTTTAATACCGAAGGAGCGATAGATTTTCCGAGTTTCGGAAGACTCGTGGACAGACAGCTCGAAGCGGGAATAAACGCTCTCATAGTAGGCGCGACTACGGGCGAGGGAGCCTGTTTGAGAGCGGATGAAAAAGAAGAACTTATAGTCGCGGCGGCGGAAAGAGTCCGCGGTTTTTACGGGAGCGACGAGAAAGAAAGACCTGCGGTCATAGCGGGGATTTCCTGTAACGTAACCTCGGCTGCCGAGGAATATTGCCGAAGACTCGGGAATCTTCCCGCAGACGGGCTTCTCGTAACCACGCCCTTTTACAACAAAACCTCGCAGAAAGGTCTTATAAGGTTTTACGAAAGACTTGCGGACGCGTCTCCCAAGCCGATAATAATTTACAACGTTCCGCAGAGGACGGGAATGACCGTTTCGCCTTCGGTTTACGAGGTTCTTTCGGCTCATCCGAATATCTGCGGGATAAAGGAAGCCGATTCCGATATGAATCGTTTTCCCGACGCGGTGAAGGCCGCTGAAAACCTGACGATATATTCCGGCTGCGACGAGCTTGCGCTTCCTATGTTTTGTCTGGGCGCGGGCGGGTGGATTTCGGTCGTTTCCAATCTTTTCCCCGAAAAATGCGTGGAATTGTACGAAGCCTTCCTCTCGGGATGCAATCGTAAAGCCGCGGCGATTAACTCGGAGATTCTTCCCTTCGTAAGGCTTGCCTTTTCGGAAGTCAATCCCGTTCCGGTCAAAGCGATGGCGGCGTTTTTGAATCTGTGCGAAGAACGGGTAAGAGAGCCGCTCTGCGCGCTCGGAAAGGAAGAAAGGGAAAAACTTTCGGAAGAGTTCGGACGCCTGGGAGGATTCGGCGTCGAAAGGGCTTTTACCGCAAAACCGGATAAATGCGAAAACCGCGGACGAGGCGTAAGAACGGGAGGCGAACGTGAATATAGTTGTAGCAGGCGCTGAAGGAAGAATGGGGAAAATTACGGCGAGGCTCCTTCGCGAGAAAGGAGAAACGGTCATTCCGGTCGACGTCAAAGGCACTGGCGAAACTCTTAAAAGCGTGAAGGAAGTGAAATCCGCCGACGGAATAATAGATTTTTCCTCTCCCGAAGCGGCGGAGGAGATTCTTTCGTTTGCGGCGGAAGTCGGGATTCCGGTAGTTATCGCGACTACGGGACATACCGAAAAACAAAAGGAAGCGATAATGAAAGCCTCGTCGTCCGTACCCGTGTCTTATTCGGAAAACTATTCGGAAGGCTTTGCGGTCTTTCTGAAAGCGGCTTCGGAATTGTCGGGGAGGCTCGGCTGGGACAAAGAGATTATCGAGTATCACCGCAAAGGCAAAAAAGACGCTCCGAGCGGCTCGGCTCTCGCACTTTTCAGGGCGACGGATAACGATTCCCGAGGAGTTTTAAGATGCGGGAGAAACGGATTCTGTCCGAAAAAAGAAGGAGAAATCGGAATTTCCAGCGTGAGAATCGGGAATACGGTCGGACGCCACGAGGTTCTTTTCGACGGAGGAAAGGAGAGAATCGTTCTTATTCACGAGGCGTTAAGCCGCGAGGTTTTCGCGGAGGGCGCGATAAAAGCTCTTTTTGAAATAATGAAAAAGCCCTGCGGATTATACGGAAATCCGTGCGTATGCGGCTCTGCGGAGGAATTATGAAGAAAATCGCTTTTTATAAAATGCACGGAGCGGGAAACGATTACGTTTTCGTAGATTGCGAAAAGCAGTCTGTCGGTAATATGTCTTTGCTGTCGAAAAGGCTTTCGGACAGGCATTTTTCGATAGGAAGCGACGGAGTCGTTTTTATTTGTCCGAGCGATTCCTGCGACGCTAAAATGAAGATGTTCAATTCGGACGGAAGCGAAGGGAAAACCTGCGGGAACGCTCTTCGCTGCGTCGGAAAAATCCTCTCCGAAAAAAGAGGTTTGCTTAATGCGGATAATCCTAAGGAAGGTTTTCCGGCGACTTTTACGGTTATGACCGAAAGCGGAGCGAGAGAGGTTACCGTCCTCTCCTGCGACGGAGAAAAAGCTTTCGTTTCTGTAAATATGGGGAAAATCCGAGCCGAGGACTCCTTTACAGAACTTCATACGGGGGACTCGGTCGTAAGGGCAATTCTCGTCAATGCCGGAAATCCGCACTGCGTGGTTTTCTGCGACAATCCGAAAGGAATAGACGTAGGCAGGCTCGGACGGGAGATAGAAACTCTTCCCGTTTTTCCGGACGGAATAAACGTGGAGTTCGTTTCCGTTCCGAGCGGAGCCAATCCCGCGAGAGAAAAGCTCGATATGCGGGTATGGGAGAGAGGAAGCGGAGAAACTCTCGCCTGCGGAAGCGGAGCGTGCGCGGCGGTATCCGCGGGAATCGAAAACGGGCTTATAGAGCCTTTTTCCGAAGTAAAAGTAAATTGCCGCGGAGGTGCGCTTTTCGTAAGACAGGAACGGAACGGCGATTTTATTCTGAGCGGAGAGGCCGTTACGGCTTTCAAAGGAGTATTCTCGTATGAAAACGATAAATAAAGGCTTCCGTAAACTCGGAAGGGATTATATATTTGAGGAAATAGGCAAAAAAGCCGAGGAAAAGGAGAATCGCGGAGAAGAGCTTATCCGCGTAAGTACGGGCGACGCGGTTTTTCCTCTCGGGAAAACAGTTACGGAGGCTTTGGTTTCCGCCGCCGCCGAAACGGGTACGGACGAGGGCTTCAGGGGTTATCCGCCGGTTTCGGGTTACGGCTTTTTAAAGTGCGCTATCCGCCGGAAGTATCTCGGTTTACGCGTGGAGGTCAAGGAAAACGAGATTTACGTAGGCAACGGAACGAAGAGCGATATTTCGGGATTTTTCGATCTTTTCGGCTCGGCTTCCGTCATCGTCCCCGATCCCGGGTATCCCGTTTACGGAGATTCCTGCGCGATTTCGGGACTTAAAGCCGAATTATTGAAGGGTTCTTTCGAAAACGGATTTCTTCCCGCTCCGTGCGACCTGAAAACTCCCGTAAGAAAAGCCGTAATAATCCTTTGTTCCCCCGCGAATCCCACGGGCGAGGCTTATCCCGAGGAAGTTCTCCGCAGTTGGGTTCTTTTTGCGATAAGGACTCGTTCGGTCATACTTTTCGACGCGGCTTACGAGGCTTACATAAAAGATTCGACGATTCCGCGCTCGATTTACGCCGTCGAAGGAGCTTCTCTCTGCGCCGTCGAATTCGGAAGCTTTTCCAAATCCGCCGGCTTCACCGGACTCAGATGCTCCTATACGATTATTCCGGAAAACCTTCGGTTCGGAGGCGAAAACCTCGGAAAGCTCTGGGCGAGAAGGCAGTCGTCGAAGTTCAACGGCGTCCCTTATATCGTTCAGAAAGCCGCCGAGGCCGCTCTTTCGCCCGAGGGAAGGAAAGAATCCGAAGCCGTGGTCGGTATTTACGGAAACAACGCTTTTGAGCTCAGAAAAGCCTTTCTAAATCGGGGAATACGTTGCTGCGGCGGAGTAAATTCTCCTTACGTCTGGGTAGCCTGTCCGAAGAACGCGACCTCCGCCCGTACCGCCGACGACCTTCTGAACCGAGCGGGAGTAGTAGTTACTCCGGGGACGGGTTTCGGAAAAAACGGAGAGGGCTTTATACGGCTCAGCGGATTTCTAAAACCCGAAAAACTTCCCGAACTTCTCGGAAGACTTAATAGTTTTTACGATCGGAGCTGCGGCTTTATCGGGGAGGACTTATGAACCGTACCGTAGGAATTCTCGGAGCGACCGGACTCGTCGGAAGAACTTTTCTTACTCTTATCGAGGAGAAAAAGCTTCCGTGGCAGCCCGTTCTTTTCGCGGGGGACAGGAGTGAAGGAACGAAACTGCCTTTCCGCGGAGAAAAGCTTTGCGCGATAAAGCCGGAAAGGGCAGAATTTGCGAAATGCGAGGTGGTTTTCGGAGCCGCGTCGGAGGAGATTTCGAAAATCTACGCGAAGGATATAATCGACGCGGGCGCGCTCTACGTAGACAACTCTTCCGCGTTCAGAACGGTCCCGGGCGTTCCCCTCGTCGTTCCCGAAATCAATCCCGACGATATCCGTAAAGAAAACGGAATCATAGCCAATCCCAACTGCTCGACGATAATCTGTCTGACCGCGCTTTATCCCCTTATAAAAGCGGGCGTAAAAATAGACAAAGCCGTTATTTCCAGTTATCAGGCGGTCTCGGGCGCGGGTAAAAACGGAATCAGAGAGCTTCGCGAACAGGGGAAAGGAATATTCAGGGACGATTCGGTTTTCGATAAGCCGATATTCGGCAACGTCATTCCGCTCATAGGGGAGCTTTCCGACGGAGAAAGCCGCGAGGAAGTCAAGATGCGGGAAGAATCGGAAAAAATTCTCGGCGAAAAAGCGTTTAAGGTCTTCACAACCTGCGTGAGAGTTCCCGTCGAAAGGTGTCATTCCTTCTCGATAACTCTGTTTCTCGAAGAAGAAGACGCCGACGAAGACTATTTCGAGTCGCTTTACGACGAGGAAACTTATTCGGTCGCGGAGGGAGTTCTGATTCCGCGCTCGGTGAAGCTTCTGAAAACCAATTATCCCACTCCTCTGGAATGCAGCGACAAGGATACCGTTTTTGTCGGAAGAATGAGGACTTATAAGAGCGATTCCGGGGTTTTGTCGCTTTGGTGCTGCGGCGATCAGCTCAGAAAAGGCGCGGCTTCCAACGCAATCGAAATAGCAAGACTCTGGTTCGACGGAAAAAATCGATGAGTCCGTAAATTAGATCCCGTCCGTTATAAAAATCTCGGAATTCAGCCGAGGAATTTACTCGGAGCCTGATAGGCTCAACCCGAAACGCGCATTTGTACGTCGGCTTTTAATATTGAATTAACGCGTTTTTGTTACCATACCGCGATAAAACGATTTAAAATCGGGAACGCTCGGATTCGACGGAGCGAATGGAAAAGCCGGATTTACCACGGAGGAGAAAAATGACCGAAGAAAAGATAAGAGAGACGATAGAAGCGCAGAGAATCTTTTTTGAATCTGGGGAAACGCTTCCGCCCGAAAACAGACTTAATCTCCTCGTAAAGCTGAAAGAGATAATAGTCAGGCGAAACGACGATATAGAAAAGGCTCTTTTGCGTGACCTCGGAAAGAGTCCTTTCGAATCGTATATGTGCGAAACGGGAATGGTTCTGTCGGAAATAAACTATATGCTCGGGCATACGAAATCTCTGGCTAAACCCAAAAGAGTAAAAACGCCTCTCGTTCAGTTTTTTTCCAAAAGCTATACGTTGGCTTGTCCTTACGGCGTGGTTCTTATAATGAGTCCGTGGAATTATCCGTTTATGCTGACTTTCGATCCGCTCGCAGACGCAGTTGCGGCGGGGAATACCGTTATTTTGAAGCCGAGCGCGTATTCTCCCGCGGTTTCGGAGCTTATAGAAGAAATAGCCGCCGAACTCGATCCCTCGGGTTTATGGGTTGCGACGGTTACGGGCGGAAGGGAGGAGAACAAGTCGCTTCTTCGTCAGAAATTCGATTATATTTTCTTTACGGGCAGCGTCGCGGTAGGAAAAGAGGTAATGCGCGGAGCAGCCGAAAATCTTACTCCGATTACGCTGGAGCTCGGCGGGAAAAGTCCGTGTATAGTCCTGAAGGACGCGGATATTCCCGTAGCCGCGAGGAGAATCGTTTTCGGGAAGTTCCTCAACTGCGGACAAACCTGCGTGGCTCCGGATTACGTGTTATGCGATTCGTCGGTAAGACCGTCGCTCGTTACGGCTCTCAAAGAGGAAATAAAAAAGCAGTACGGAAACGCGCTCGACGGGGACTCTTACGGAAAAATCGTCAACGAGAAGCACTTTTCCCGCATTCTCGGACTTATCGACAAACAAAAAACCGTATGCGGCGGAGGCTCTATTCCCGAGAAGCTTAAAATAGAGCCGACCGTTATGATAAACTGTACGTTCGACGATAAGGTTATGCAGGAGGAGATATTCGGGCCTGTTCTTCCGGTCATAGATTTCGACGACGAGGACGAGCTTATAGGAAAGCTTAAAAAGCTGCCGCATCCGTTGGCTTTATACGTTTTTACGGAAAACAAAAAAAGCGCGCGGAAGTTCATTACGCGAATCGGTTTCGGCGGAGGCTGCGTAAACGATACCGTCGTTCATCTTGCGACCACCGAAATGGGTTTCGGAGGAATGGGAAATTCGGGAATGGGCGCGTATCACGGAAAAACCGGATTTCTGACGTTCAGTCATCTGAAAAGCGTAGTCGATAAAAGCACCCGTATAGATCTTCCGATGAGGTACGCTCCTTATACCGAAAAGAATCTCGCCGTCGTCAGAAAATTTATGAAATAAGACGCGAAAGCCTGCGGTTATCGACTTTCTTTCTTATTGACATTTACGGAGAATAGAGGTATAATAATGCGCGGAAGGTGATTCTTATGGAAAAACAGACCGTCGAATCGGTTTTTGAAAAGATAGACAAAGCCCTGTCGGGTTCGGGAAGAACGAGAAAGGACGTTACCGTCATCGCCGCGACCAAGACGCAGACCGTCGAAACGCTTCTGGATTTCAGAAAGTACGGACTTATATACGGCGAAAACAGAGTTCAGGAGTTAACCGAAAAATATCCGCTGATTCCCGACGTAAGATGGCATTTTATCGGGCAGCTCCAGACGAATAAAGTCAAGTATATCATAGATAAGGCGGAGCTTCTCCATTCGGTGGACAGGCTTTCGCTCGCGGAGGAGATAAACAGACAGGCTCTCCGCCACGAAAAGATTCAGGACGTCCTTATCGAGGTGAATACCGATCCCAACGGAGCGAAGGGCGGAGTGGATTTCGACGGAATCGTACCGCTTGCCGAGGAAATCCTTAAGCTTCCGAACGTGCGCGTAAAAGGGCTTATGACGGTTATGCCGATAGAAAAGCCCGAGGGCGTGAATCTTTACGAAAAGATGTACGGCGTTTTTCAATCTATGAAAACGAAGCTTCCGGAGACAGACTGGAGATATCTTTCGATGGGTATGAGCGGAGATTTCGAGGAGGCTCTGAAAAACGGCTCCGATATGATAAGGCTCGGAAGAGCGTTTTTCGGAGAAAGAAATTACGATAAACAGCGGAGGATCGTATGACGATTGAAAAAAACGAAAAAAAGCCGATGAGCGCGCTGAAATTCTGGCTGATTATGGGCGCGGTCGCGGTTGCGGGATTGATTCTCGATCAGGTAACAAAATACGTCGTTCAGACTAATCTCACGCAGGACGATAAGATTCCCGTAATAGGCGATTTCGTTTACTTTACCTATGCGAAGAACTGGGGAGCGTCTTTCGGTATGCTCAGGGACTGGGAGTATAGAAACGTCGTCTTTTTTATAATCACTCTGATAGGCGTACCCGCCTTCGGTTATCTTCTCGGAAAAAGAAGAGGGGATCATATGCTCGGGAGCGTAGGACTTGCGATGATGATTTCGGGAGCTTTGGGTAACGCAATCGACAGATTTATGTATTCCACGGGTTTCTACGACGGATACGTAAGGGATTTCATAGGCGTGAAGTATTTCGCGATTTTTAACGTCGCGGACAGCTGTATGTGCGTGGGAATCGCGATTCTTCTGATTTCGATGCTGTTTTTCGATAAGGAAAGGCCGTTCAACAACGCCGAAGCCAAAGCCGAAGAAAGAGCCGCCGCTGCCGAAAAACGCAAACGGGAAAAGCTCGACGAAACCCTCGGGCTTCTGGAGAGTTACTCTGCGTCGGAAAAACGCGGCGACGGAAAGGAGAATCGCTGATTGGCTGAAATTTTGTTTTTGACGGTGGATTCCGCGTCGGAGGGCAAACGTCTCGACAGCTTCATATCGGAAAGCGTCGACGATTTATCCCGCTCCCACGCGCAAAAGCTTATCGATTCGGGCGGAGTCCTCATTAACGGCGGGATTTTCAAGGCGAAAAAGGGCGTCAGAGCCGGCGATGTCGTGAGAATAGAGATTCCCGACCCAGTTCCGATAGACGTGCAGCCCGAGCCTATTCCGATAAACGTCGTGTACGAGGATTCCGATCTTGCCGTTATAGACAAGCAGCAGGGACTTACCGTTCATCCTGCCAACGGAGTTTACAGCGGTACTCTCGTCAACGCGCTTTTATACAGATTCAGGGACCTTTCGGGCATTAACGGAATGATAAGACCGGGAATTGTCCACAGACTCGACAAAATGACCAGCGGACTTATGCTCGTTGCGAAAAACGACGCCGCGCATAACTTTCTCGCAGAGCAGATCGCTTCCAAAAAATGCCGCAGAGTCTATCACGCTCTCGTCGAGGGAGTTATAAAGGAGGACGAAGGCGTTATCGTCGAGCCGATAGGAAGAAGCCCCAAGGACAGGAAACAGATGGCAGTCGTTCCGGACGGAAGATACGCGGAAACGCATTACCGCGTTCTCGGAAGATACCGGAGCAATACTCTTTGCGCGTTCGAACTCAAAACGGGCAGAACTCATCAGATACGCGTTCACGCCAAGTACATAGGGCATCCCGTAGTTGGCGATTCCGTGTACGGATACAGGAATCAGAGATTCGCGCTCGACGGACAGCTTCTTCATTCCAAGGAGATAACCTTTTGCGATTTATCGGGGAAAGAACTTCATTTCGAGAGCGAACTTCCCGACTATTTCGCAAAAATCGTAGGTATTTTGGATAAATCCGAAAAAATCGGTTGACTATTACGGATAACTTTGCTATACTGATAGAGCAGATTTTTTTTGCCCGATTCGGGTAAAGGTACAGAGGTGAAAAAATGCAAAAAGTAGTTGAAAAGATTATTATGGGCTTTACCGCCGTAGCCGTTCTTCTAGCTATGCTCGGGTTGATTCTGAAAAGCTCCGGCTGCACCAACGCGGGCATAATCGTTCTGATGATTGCCGCGACGGCTTATTTCCTTATTCAGTTGATTATGTACTGGAAAAACGGTGAAGCGTCCGAAAATAAATCGCTTATCTGGGGAGTTATCGTATCTTTCCTCGTCGCGCTCGTGATTTTCGTTCTCGGTATATTGCTTATGACCGGTAAGATTCTTCCCAACGGTTGGTTCGGCGCGGTCAAGACGTTGATTTTCTGAGATTAAAACATATATGAGCCGTCGGTTTTCCGGCGGCTTTTTTGTTTTCGTTATATTCGTTGTTTTTCTCGATTTACGATTTCGTTATATTTGTTCTTCTTAATCTGCGATTTCGTTTTTTACTTATCCGTAAATCCTTTTCTTCAGCCTATGACCGTGTTTCCGTTCAGCCAGGAAGAAAACCATTTTTTCATATCCGAACCGTATTCCTTTTCGAAACAGCTTATGAAAAGCTCGGGAGTGGCTATCGAATATTTACCCGCCTCGAAATAGCGGCGGAGAGCCTTCGAAAATCTCTTTTCGCCTACCGTATCGTAAAGACTGTCCGTCATAAGCATTCCCTTGAGATAAGTTATGACCGCATAGCTCTGAGCATTCGGAAAATCCGTAAGCGGACGACTCATAGACGTATCGAGGTCTTTTTTGTAGTTTATGATGACGTCGTAGAAGAGCTTATATCTTTTATACGAGTTTTTGAGAGTTTCGGATGCGTCGCCGTAATCGGGAAAAGCCTTGTAAAACAGAATGACGGAGTATTCGGCAAGACCTTCGTCCAGCCAGGCTTCGTTGAACTGATCGTTTCCGACGAGTCCGTACCACCACTGATGGGCGGTTTCGTGAATCACGACTTTATTGAAGCTGTCGCGTTTCAGGTCGTCCGAAACGAAAACGAGATTCGGGTATTCCATTCCGCCCGCCGCCGCGAGAGTAGTTTCGGCTACGCAGTAGGTCCCGTAGGGGTATTTGCCGAAGGAGGACGAAAAGAAGCCGAAACAATCCGAGATGAGCCGGAGAGTGGAATCGGGATCGGAGTCTTTACGGTAAAAGTATTTTATCTCGGTTTTGTCTTTGACGGCGGAAAGGACGCTGAATTCTTCCGAAGCGCAGAGGGAAAAATCGCGGATACATTTCTGCTCGAAACGATAGGTAACGCTTCCGTCGGAGACGGTTTTTTCTTTGAGGTCGCCCGAGTGAGCGACGGTAAAACCTTCCGGAACGATGAAGGTTACCGAATAATTTGCGGCGGGAGTAACGAAAGGGTCTCCGATTGCCGTATACGGGTGTCTTATAAAAGTCCCGTTTTCTTCGTAACAGAGTACGGGATAGGCGTTTGCGAGATTATATATTCCGTCGGAATATCCGAGCCTGTGGCGGACGTTCGCAAGCCTGACGGAATAGGTTATTTCGGCTTCGGTAGAATCGTTGAGGAAGAGCTCTTTCCCGAGCGGTACGGAAAGAACGTCCTCGTCGTCGCCCGTTATCGAAAAATCCGCCGTTTCTCCGTCGATTTTCACGGCGGTTACGGTTATTCCTCCGTAGGATAATCCGTCGGGATAGGCTTCGTTCCGGGCTGTTTTGTCTACGGCGGGATTCTTCGCGTCTTCTCTGTAAGCGTTGGGGATAAGTCGGAATTCGAGCGCGCTTACGGAAGAATCGGAGCCGTTCGTATACCTGAGTTTGGTATGGCCGGACAGGGTATTGTCCTCCGTATGAAGACTCAGCGTGATTTCGTAGTCGTTCAGTTTTTCGGATATGAGTCTGAGTTCGTCGCGGACGCATCCGGCGGTGATCAGAAACAGCAGTACGATCAGACAAAGAACCGTTATCGTGAAAATAATCTGTTTTTTTTGCATAACGAAATACCTCTCAAAGCTGTACTAATGCTTATGAGAGGCAAAGTCGGATTATGCGTGCGGAATTAGTTTTCTTTAAGGCATCTTTCCGCGGCGTAGAGCAGAATTTCGTTGAAGGAATCGTCCTTGAGAAGATAAAAGACGGTTTTCCCCTGTCGTTTCGAAAGGATTATTCCGCGGTCCTTGAGCGTGCGGAGCTGATGGGAAAGCGTGGTCTGATTCATTCCGAGAACCTCGGCGAGGTCGTTTACGCAGACCTCCGAAACCGAAAGAGCCGAGAGTATCCTGAGCCGCGTGGAATCGGAAAAAACGTCGAAAAAATCGGCGAGTTTACAGGCGGTAGCCGTATCGGGAAGATAGTATTCTATTTCGTCGCGTGTTTTCGTGTCGAGAAGCTGCATTGTCCTTTCTCCTTATGTAATTTAGCGGTGGCTTGCGGTTTTTACGGGAAAATTATAACATTTGTAACGCCGCGGGATTTTGACGCATATTGTATTATAAAAAAGATTTTTGACGGAGGCTGCAAAGTATGCGCATATCTTCAAATCTGTTATATTTACTGCTGCTTTACGCGGTTCTCGATAAAAACAACCGTCTTTCGGTTACTACGGGATTGCTGATTGCGGGCGGAATAATGCTCTTCGGACTTTATTGCTGCAATCCGTTTTTCTTCTGCGGCGGTCAGAGCGGCAGAGCATGTCCCGGCAGGCAGCAGTCGGTCAATAATCCGTTCATCCTGACCAACGGACTTTAACTCTTATTCGCGTGCCGTATCCGTTTTACGCGAAGTTCTTCGTCCGAAAAGACGCGTTGCCGCGCCGAATTCCGCAACGGATAAAATCTCCCTCATATTTATACTCAAAAGACTTGACATTACGGCTGAAAAGCTGTATAATCAAAAACGTGTTTCGGAGCGGCTCCGCGGTCGCTTCGTTAAACCCGTAAACTATACGGAGATGTAAAAAAAAACCCCTTTCGGGGCTTGGTTTTGCGTCTCTGTTTTTATTTTTGCGATTTATTATCGGATGAGGAGAGTAGTATTCAATGAAATACGTTTTTGTTACGGGCGGAGTCGTTTCCGGCTTGGGTAAAGGAATTACTGCGGCGTCGTTGGGCAGGCTTCTTAAAGCGAGGGGTTATAAGATTATTTCCCAGAAACTCGACCCTTATATCAACGTCGATCCGGGTACGATGAGTCCGTACGAACACGGCGAAGTTTTCGTTACCGACGACGGAACCGAAACAGATCTGGATCTCGGTCACTACGAGAGATTTATAGACGAGAATCTCAACAAGTACAGCAACCTTACGACGGGTAAGGTCTACGATAACGTTTTAAGGAAGGAGCGCGAAGGAGAGTATCTCGGAAGAACCGTTCAGGTCATTCCGCATATCACGAACGAAATCAAGAGTTTCGTTTATCAGGTCGGACAGATTGCCGACGCCGACGTAATCATAACCGAGATCGGGGGTACGACCGGAGATATAGAGAGTCTTCCGTTTATCGAAGCGATAAAGCAGGTAGCTCACGACGTAGGCAGACAGAATTGTCTTTTCATTCACGTTACGCTCGTTCCCTATCTTCACAGTTCCGAGGAACATAAGTCCAAGCCGACTCAGCATTCGGTCAAGGAGCTTAATTCTCTGGGTATCTTCCCCGATATTATCGTAACGAGAAGCGACCGTCCCATAGAGTCGTATATAAAGGATAAAATCGCGCAGTTCTGTTACGTTGACAGGAGATGCGTTATCGAAAACAGGAACGTCGAGCTGCTCTACGAAGCTCCGGTTATGCTGGAAAGCGAGGACTTCTCTCTTATTGCCTGCGAAAAGCTCGGACTCGATCCGAGAACCATCGACCTTTCGGGCTGGAACGGAATGCTCGAAAAAGCAAAAAGAAGAGAAGGCTCGGTCAGAATCGCTCTCGTCGGAAAGTACGTCAAGCTTCACGACGCCTATCTTTCCGTAGCCGAAGCTCTGAGACACGCGGGTATCGAAAACGGCGTTTACGTCTGTATAGACTGGATTCAGAGCGAAGAGCTTAACGAAGAAAACGTTGCGAAAAAGCTCGGTCGGGCGGACGGAATAATCGTCCCGGGCGGTTTCGGAAACAGAGGCGTGGAGGGTATGATAACGGCTGCGAATTACGCGAGAGAAAACAACGTTCCTTATCTCGGAATATGCCTCGGTATGCAGGTAGCAGCCATAGAATTCGCAAGGAACAGGCTCGGATACGCGGACGCACATTCAAGCGAGTTCGTTCCGGATACTCCTCATGCCGTTATCGACCTTATGAAAGACCAGAAGGACGTGCGTATAGGCGGAACGATGAGACTCGGGGCTTATCCCTGCGACGTAAAGGAAGATACGCTTCTTTACGAATGCTATAAAGAGAAGTATATTTCCGAGCGCCATCGTCATCGCTGGGAATTCAACAACCTCTATCGCGCGGGCTACGAAGAAAAGGGCGCGGTTATCAGCGGCACGAGTATGGACGGAGCTTTGGTGGAGGCATTCGAGGTTCCCGAAAACGACTTCTATATCGGCGTTCAGTTCCATCCCGAATTCAAGAGCCGTCCCAATCGTCCTCATCCGCTTTTCTGCGGCTTCATAAAGGCTTCGGTCGGCAACAGAGATAAAAAAGAGAATAAATAACCTACGGTCGGACATTTATTTCCGCCTCCGCATATAATTAAACAGGATTGATTGATAATCGTTTTTCTTCGGGAGGTAGATATAAATGAGTCTTATTACCGATTGCACGGATAACACGAAAAAGATATGCGTTCAGGTCAAGAGGGTTTTCGACGCCTGCCGAAAGCAGCTTTCGCTGACCGATCAGACCGTTATCGTAAATAACGTAAGTCCCGCCGCGCCCGTTCTGCCTTTGACTTACGTAGGGGCGAAAAGCTCTTCCGCGAGAGCGACTTTATCGGGCGTTACGGTAACTCCGCTCGAATGCGGGACGACCGCAAGATACAAGGGCGACGCGATTATTCCGCTTACCGTAACTTACAGGGATTCGGCGGGCGTTACGGGGACTGGGACGTCGAGCCTTACCGTTCCTTTCGATATAGCCTTGACGCTGCCGCAGAATTCGATTATGCCTTATTCAGTCGAAGCCGTGGTTTCCGCTCAAAGCTCCATAGGGACTTACACGGGCAGCGACGTCGGAGGGTATAATTTCGTAATCGACTGTTGCGTTCTTCTCATAATAAAGGTGGTTATGGAGGCGGAGATACTTATTCCCGCTTACGGATACGCGGTTATTCCCGAATGCAGCGATTTCGGCGACAGAGTCTGCGACCTTTTCTTTTCTCAGCCGGTCTTTCCCGACTGATTTTCCTTTCGGCTCGGAGAGTCCGCAAATGCGGACTCTTTTTTCGTGGGTTTTAATGTATTTGAAAATGATTTGGAAAAGCTTGACACGCCCGAGAGATCAAGTTATAATACAATAAACCGAAGATTAAATATTTTCGGTATTGATTGAATCTATATTATAAAAAGGAGGCGTATTATGAAAAAACTTCTTGCATTGCTGCTTACGGTATCCGTTCTGTGCGTTTTTTCGGGCTGTGTTCTGAAGCTTTCCATGCCCGAAGATACCGACCTCGCTTTTTGGCTCACTTATGAAGTAAAACAGGGAGATTTCGAAGGATACAACGTCGAGCCGTATACGGTGGGCGGTCAGCGTTATTATCCCGCAAAATACGAGCCTGTTACGGACGTAGCGGAGGGAGTGGGCGTTGCTCCCGAAATCTGCGTTATCTACGAAGTAACTTCCTATCCCGATTATTCGGATAAAACCAAGTGCGTAACCTATATAAGCGTTACCGATCCCGAAGTAAGAGTCTACGGACTTACGATTAACTCGACCGAAGATGAATTCAGACGCGTTATGGAGGAGAAGGGCTTTTCCGTGAGCTATCCGGCGTCTACGTTTATGGAAGCCGTCCGCGGAAATGAAACGGTTTCGTTCACTCCGGGGAAAAGGATTATCGCGAAGGTCGGAATTACCAACCGATACGGCATCAAATACTGAAAAGAACTTGTAATTTACGGAAAACAAATCGCTTCGTAAACGTAACAGAATAAAAGGCTCGCTCAGAGGCGGGCTTTTTTTATGAATAACCGAGAGCCGTCCGACATACTATACGGTATGGAAGAAGCAATCTATAAACGAGTTATTCTTGAAGCGGAATATATCCTCGAAAACAAATCTACGCTTCGCGCAACCGCAAAAGAAATGGGAATCTGTAAATCTACGGTACATAAGGACCTTACCGTGCGTCTGCCCGAATACGACGGTTTTCTTGCCGAGGAGGTCAGGAAGCTTCTGGATTTCAATCTGTCCGTGCGTCATATAAGGGGCGGAGAGGCGAGAAGAAAGCATTCCGCCGCATTTTCGGGGAATACGGATTAAAGGCGGATACGAATTAAAAGCGGACGCGGATTTCCGTAAGCGGAAGCCGATTTGCCGAGGCCGAATCGTAAGTAACACTTTTTTCTGCGGTATCATAGAGTATTGTAGAAGGGGGTTATCCCCTGAGGAGGTGCTTATGTTCAACTTCAACAACGGTCCCGGTTCGGAAGGAAAGTGTAACTGTACCTGGATGATTCTGCTTATTCTGTTTATCGTTTTCTGCGGTTGCGGAAAGTGCGGCGATAAGCAGTTTACGCTGTGCATCAATCCCTGTTCTCTCGCGCCGATCCTTGCGCTTGCATTCTGCTGCGGCGGTATAGGAATCTCCAAGGGCTGCTGACGATACTGCGGAGCGGGCGACCGCAGACCGAGCGTCGGGCTTAAGCCGTACGTAAGAAATACCCAAAGAAAAACGGCCGGATGGATTTCCGGTCGTTTGATTTTTATCCGATAAGTTTTGATTTCCGTTTTCTGAAAGGGAATGCGTTTTCCGTCGGAGGCTTCGATTCCGCGCAAAGCGGAAAACCTTCCGTAAGAGCCGGAGTTATGCTTTTCTTACGCTTGCGTCGAAGCCGTAATTCCGAAGCAATCCGGCGTATTTTCCGAGCTTTTCCGACGACGGTGCGTGAAAAGACTTTCCCGAAAGCAATTCTCCGTTGTCCGTAACCGCCTGAAGAAAGTATTTGCCTTTGCCGCCCAGCCATTTTCCGATTGCGTCGAAATCGCTTTCCTCGTGAAGCTCCTCGGTTACGGTCGTTCTGAATTCGAACTCGATTCCGGAATTTCGGATAATCCGTGCGGTTAGGGCGATTTTGTCGGTATCGACCGCGCAGCCAGCCGTAAGGGAGTATTTTTCGGGAGAATTTTTGATATCGGTCGCGACGTAATCGAGAAGATTGTCGTCGATAAGAGCCTTTATCGCGGAGGGAGAGGCCCCGTTCGTATCGAGTTTTGTCTGAAGTCCCAGGGCTTTGATTTTGCGGAGAAAATCGGGAAGGTCCGCGTTGAGAGTAGGCTCTCCGCCCGTAACGCATACGCCGTCGAGGAGTTTTCTGCGCTCGGAAAGGTAATCGAGAACGTCCTTTTCGGACAAGGAAGGAGCGCTTTTATCGACGAGAGAGGAGTTATAGCAGAAAGGACAGCGAAAACTGCAGCCGCCTGTAAAAACGATGCAGGCGGTTCTGCCGGGGAAGTCCAGAAGAGTCAGTTTTTGAAGTCCGTAAATATCCATTTTTTCCGTCCGTTCCGAACCGAAGATTCTTCGGCTCGTTTTTTGTTTTTGCGGAAAACGGTTTTCCGTTCTCCTCAGTCCTGAATTATATCCTATTCCGTCGTTTTTTTCAAGCGTTTTAAGCCGCGGACGATAGTTTTGACGGGCTTTTCCCGCGGAGAACGAGAAAGTCTCGGTTTTTGCGCGGTCGTTCCGCGAGGAAAAGGAATAAAGCTCCGTAAAGTTCCGTTTTTTACGCTTGACTAAAAGGAAGGATATGTGTTATACTAAGGCTTAGCGGACGGAATCCGCTTGTCGGGCGGCTTTCGGCGCGTCCGGTAATTTTTCCCAAAGAAGATCGGTGAGTTATGTTTGAAAGGGTAAAAAAGGTTATTACCGCGGAGGAAGTCAAAAAACTGCTTCCGGTCGGCGAAAAGATTGCGTCGGTCAAGGCGGATAACGACGAAACGCTGAGAAATCTGGTTTCGGGCAAGGATAAGAGATTCCTTTTGGTATGCGGTCCGTGCTCCGCGGATAACGAAGACGCGGTTGCCGAGTATTGCGTAAAGCTCAAAGCGTTGAGCGACAGATACGACGACAGACTCGTCATTGTGCCGCGCGTTTTTACCGCAAAGCCGAGAACGAACGGCGAAGGTTATCTCGGAATGATGTATCAGCCCGAAGGCGTTTCCGTAGACGTTGACGAAGGCGTCCGCAGAAGCCGCGGAATGATGCTCAGAATCATAGAAGAAACGGGGCTTCCGATTTCCGACGAGCTTCTTTATCCCGAGTATTACGACTATAACGACGACCTCGTGAGTTATTATTTCATAGGCGCGAGAAGCAGCGAAAATCCGGAGCACAGAAACGTCGGAAGCGGTCTCGGAGTCGCCGTCGGCGTCAAAAACAGCACTGGCGGAAACCTTATGTCGCTTGCGGGTTCGGTTTATTCGGTAAATACGCCCAAGGAGTTCCTCCTGAAGGGCGAGCAGGTCAGGACGGAGGGCAATCCCTACGCTCACGCGGTATTCCGCGGATTCGTGGACGAAAGCGGCGTCTTTTATCCGAATTACAGCGACAACAGCCTCAGGACTTATCTTATGCTCTGCGAAAATTACGGCGTAATCAACAGATTCGTTATGGTCGACTGTTCTCACGCGAACAGCTCGAAGCAGACAATCAAGCAGATAAAAACGGCTCGGAGCATTATCCGCGAGAGGAATAAAGTCATAGGAAGTCTTATGCTCGAGAGTTATCTTTTCGAAGGCCGCTCGGATTCGGGCGAATACGGAGTCAGCCGTACCGATAACTGCATAGGTTTCGAAGACACGGAAAGTCTCGTCAAGGATCTTTACGATTCTTTGGGATAAGGTTTTTGCGTGTCCGCAGAGTTCTGTCGGCGGTTTTTGATTTGTTTCGGACGGAAGGGAAGAAGCTTTCTCTTCCGTTTTCGTTTGCGTGCGTTTTAAAGTCTTCGGGTTTTAACCTCAAAAGTAAACGACGAATCCGAGGAATAACGAAAAAACGAAAAAGTCGCCGGAAACTCGTAAAACCGACGGAAAACGCTTGTTTTTTTGCGGCGTTTGTGGTAGAATAATCCGAAAGGCGCAGAAAAACGGAGGTTTTCGGAAGAACGAAGTTTTTCGGAATGCGGGAGGAGTAGGTTTACGGAGTCGTTCAGAGAGCCGTCGGTCGGTGTGAGACGGTCGCGAAGGAACCGAAGGTTGCCCGTTGAGCCGTCCTTGCTCTTTTGTGAGGAACGGATTGGCACCCGTCAGTTGTCGGAAACGAGTGCGGGCTTTTTGCCCGAAATCAGGTGGTACCGCGGATTGTCGTAATTCGTCCTGTAAGACGATTACGGCTTTTTTTATACAAAAACAACGGAGAGTAAGAAAATGAACAAAACGTTTGAACCAAAGGAATTCGAAACCCGACTCTATAAATGGTGGGAAGAAAGCGGATTTTTCAAGCCCGACGAAGATCCGGAAAAACCGACCTATACCATCGTTATGCCTCCGCCCAATATCACCGGTCAGCTTCATCTCGGTCACGCTATGGACAACTCCATTCCCGACTGCCTTATAAGAATGAAACGTATGCAGGGATATTCGGTTTTATGGCTTCCCGGTACCGACCACGCTTCGATCGCGACAGAAGTCAAGATAGTCGAAAAGATGAAGCAGGAGGGACTTTCCAAAGAAAAGGTCGGAAGAGAAGGCTTCCTTAAACTTGCGTGGGACTGGAAAAAGCAGTACGGCGGAAGAATCGTCGAGCAGCTCAGAAGGCTCGGAAGCAGCTGCGACTGGTCGAGAGAAGCCTTTACTATGGACGAGAATCTTTCGAGAGCGGTAAGACACGTTTTCGTCAAGATGTATAACGACGGACTGATTTACAGAGGTTCGAGGATAATCAACCGCTGCATCAAGTGCGGTACGGCTATAAGCGACGCTGAAGTCGAATACGTAAGTCAGGCTTCGCATCTCTGGCATTTCAAGTACTATACGAAGGACGGAAAGGAAAGCATTCAGTTTGCTACGACGCGTCCCGAAACGATGCTCGGAGATACCGCGATTGCGGTGAATCCCGACGACGAGAGATATAAGGACATGATCGGAAAGACGGTTATCGTTCCTTTCGTTATGAGGGAGATTCCGATAGTCGCAGATCAATACGTGGAAAAGGATTTCGGTTCGGGTGCGGTCAAGATTACTCCCGCGCACGATCCCAACGACTTCGAAGTCGGACTTCGTCATAATCTTCCGCTCATAAAGATAATGGACGATAACGCCGTTATCAACGAGGTCGGTGGAGAAATGTTCTGCGGGCTCGACCGTTTCGAAGCGAGAAAGAAAATCGTCGCGGAAATGGAGAAGCTCGGACAGCTCGTCAAGATCGAGGATTATACCCATAACGTCGGAGAATGTCACCGCTGTCATACGACGGTCGAGCCGATGGTAAGCAAGCAGTGGTTCGTCAGGATGAAACCGCTTGCCGGTCCGGCGATAGACGCGGTTAAAAACGGAGATATCAGGTTCGTTCCGAAGTATTTCGAAAAGACTTATTTCCATTGGATGGAAAACATAAGGGATTGGTGCATTTCCCGTCAGCTCTGGTGGGGACACAGGATTCCCGTATATTACTGCGAGGACTGCGGGGAGGAGATCTGTCTCGAGGAAGAGCCGAAATGCTGTCCGAAATGCGGAAGCGAGCGTCTTCATCAGGACGAAGACGTTCTCGATACGTGGTTTTCGAGCGCGCTCTGGCCGTACAGCACTATGGGTTATCCCGACGAAACGGAGGACCTCAGACGCTTCTTCCCGACCGACGTACTCGTTACTGGCTACGATATAATTCCCTTCTGGGTTTCGAGAATGATTTTCTCGTCTCTCCGCGATATGCACGAAGTTCCCTTCAGAGACGTAATAATTCACGGTCTTGTAAGGGATTCCGAAGGCAGAAAAATGAGTAAATCTCTCGGAAACGGAATAGATCCGCTCGAAATCATAGACAACTACGGCGCGGACGTTCTTCGTTTTTCCCTTCTCAACGGAGTTTCCAACGGAACGGATCTCAGATTCAGTACGGATAAGATTCAGACGAACAGAAACTTTATGAATAAGGTTTGGAACGCGAGCCGTTTCGTTCTTATGAACGCGGAAGGAAGAGAACTCAAAGATATTTCCGAAGTCAGGCTTTCTCTTGCGGACAAGTGGATTCTGCATTCTCTTAACGGAACGATAAAGGAAGTTACCGAGAATATCGGGAATTACGATATAGGTCTTGCGTCGCAGAAGCTTTACGATTTTATATGGAGTACGTTCTGCGACTGGTATATAGAATTCAGTAAGCCCGTGCTTTACGGAACGGACGAGGAAAGCAGAACGACCACCATAAGCGTTCTCGTTTACGTTCTGGACAAGATTCTCAAGATTCTTCATCCGCTCGCGCCGTTCATAACCGAAGAGATTTATCAGTCCACGCCGAATCACGGAAAGACGATTATGCTCGAGAAGTATCCCGAATTCATCGAGAAACTCGTTTTCGACGCGGAAGCCGAGCTTATGGAAGAGGTCAGGGAGATGATAACGAAGGTCCGTAACGCGAGAGCGGAGATGAACGTCGTTCCGTCAAGGAGAATAAGGCTTTTCGTCAAGCCTTCGATAGCTGCGGACGCGCTCGAAAGCGTAAGGGTTTACGTCGAAAAGCTTGCGGGACTGGAATATATGGAGATTACCGACAAAACCGAAGACAAGGACAGCGTTTCCATCGTCTGCAAGGCGGGAGAGCTTCATATTCCTATGGGCGACCTCGTTGATAAAGACAAGGAAATTGCCCGTCTTTCAAAAGAGCTGGAAACGGTTACGAGCGAAATTAAGCGGGCGGAGGGAAAGCTCAACAATCCCGGCTTCGTTCAGAAAGCGCCCGAAAAGCTCATTCTCGAAGAAAAGAAGAAACTCGAAAGCTATAAAGATCTCAAAGCCAGACTCGACGCGCGACTCGAATCGCTGAAATCGAGATAACCTTCCGAATCCGTCCGCATTTTTTGCGGGCGGAGCCTTTTTGATTATGTTTCAACCTACGAAAGAACAAAAACGAGCCATAGAAAGCGATAACGCGAAGATTCTCGTGTCCGCGTCCGCGGGTACGGGAAAAACGACGGTTATGATAAACCGGATCGTCAGGCTTCTCAAAGAAGAAAAAGCAAAGCCCGAGGAGCTTCTCGTTATTACTTTCACGAACGCGGCTGCCGCCGAAATGGAAGAAAGACTTTCGGCGGAGCTTTCGTCGCACCCTGAAATGCACAGGGTTTTGTCGGGACTTTCCGCGGCGACGATAGGAACGATCCATTCTTTCTGCGCGCAGCTCGTGAGGACGTTTTTCTATTTTGCGGGAGTGGATCCGAATTTTGCCGTTATGGACGAATGGCAGAATTCCGCGATGAAGAAGCGCGTTATGAACAGGGTTTTTTCGGAATATTATCAGAGCGGAGATCCCGTTTTTCAGGAGCTTATCGGGATTACGGGGAAAAGGAGCGACGACAGGCTTTCCGAGATAGTCGAAGATATGCTTTCGTTCAGGGAATGTATTCCGGATTTTAATGAGTATCTTCGGAGGAACGAAAATTATCGGTCGGTTTTCGATTTCCATATAAAAAAGCTCGGAGAAAACGCCGAAGCTTCGATAAGATTCTATTCGGAAAAAGCCGAAAAACTGTTTGCCTGCGCGGAAAACGAAAAGCTCAAATCCGCACTTGCCGAATTTCTGAGGATTCTGAACTGCGGTTATTCCTTCGACGTTTTCGGATTGAGGGATTATTTTGCGGAGAACGAATTTCCCTCGGTGCGTTCGGGCAGGAACGATTCCGCTGCGGATAAGGAGGCGTTTCAGGCTTATTCGTCAATAAAAAAAGCTCTGAAAAGCGACCTTGACAGAGTTTTTTCGGCGATAAAAGGTCAGACGCGGAGAGGCGCGGCAATAAGGTTTTTAAGGAGCAGGACTTACGGCGACAAACTCGTGGAAATCTTTTTGAAATTCGACGAGCAGTACGAAAAAGAGAAGGTCGGATCGGGATTGCTGGACTTTGCTTCGCTCGAGAGCCACGCAATGAGGATTCTCGGAAACGACGAGGTTCTCACAGCCGTCAGAGAAAGATATTCCTACGTTTTCGTGGACGAATATCAGGACGTGAACGACGTTCAGGAACGGATAATTTCTCTCGTTTCGGAGAAAGCCGATTCGTTTATGGTGGGAGACGTGAAGCAGTGTATTTACGGATTCAGAATGAGCGAGCCGGAGAACTTTCGAAAAAGAAGAAAGCTTTTTGAAAGTGAAGGCGGAGACGTTATAGATCTGAACGGGAATTTCCGAAGCGACGGACGGATTCTTAATTTTGTGAACAGAGTCTTTTCGCCGATTATGACGGAGGATTTCGGGGGCTGCGATTATTCGGCGGAAGCTATGCTTTCGGGTACGGTTTCGGTGAAAGAATCCGAGGCTTCGGGCGTCAGGATAATCAATTACGAGAAAAAGCCGAAGGAAAAAATCGGCTTTACCGAAAGGATAGAGCGGGGAGAGATATACGAAATCGAAAAAGATCTGCCCGACCGCGATACGGAAGGAACGATTATCGCCCGAAAAATCAAGAGCCTTGTCGGAACGGAAATAGAAGCCGACGGAGTAAAAAAAGCGATTACTTTTTCGGATATAGCCGTGCTTGCGAGGAAAAAAGAAACGCTTTCGTCGGTATATAACTGCCTTATAAGCGACGGAATACCGTCAAGACTTTCTTCGAGCGGAGATTTTCTCAGAGGCGACGACGTGAAACAGATAGTTTCTCTTCTCCGCATAATCTCGAATCGGACCGACGACCTCAGTATGTATAACGTTATGACGGGCTTTTTCGGCGGCTTTACGCTCGGGGAAGTCTGTGCGATTGCCGCTTCGGACAAGAGCGGAAGCCTTTTCGACAAGGTAAAGAAGAATTATTCCGAGCCGAAATGCGAAAAATTCATAAAGCTTTTTAATTATTATAAGCTTGCGTCGGTAGTATGTTCCGCGGATATGCTGGTAAATATCGCCGTAAACGAGTCGGGTTTCAGGAGATACGTTTATTCGCTCGAAAGGGGAAGCGAGAGAATATCGGCGTTGGATTCGTTTATGGAGATAATAGACGGGCTTCCCGAATGCAGAACGGTCAGCGGTATGCTGAGGTTTCTTGAGGACTGCGAATTATCGGGGAACGTTACGGGCGTCAACGACGCGGACGCGGTAAAGCTTATGACCATTCATTCGTCCAAAGGGCTGGAGTTTCCGATAGTTTTTCTTGCGGGAACGGACGGGCGGTTCAGATTGGAGAGTAAACTCGTTATCTGCGACAAAAACGGCGGAATAACGATGAAGTGCTACGATCCGCAAAGAAGGAAGATTCTCGACTGCGCGACCTATTCTTCAAATTATTCGATACGAAGAAGACGCGACGCGGAAGAGGAACTCAGACTTCTTTACGTTGCTCTGACGCGGGCGAAATACGGACTTTTCGTAACGAAGGAAGCCGTCGTTTCCGAAGATAAACGGCCCGATACGGTTATTTCTTCGGCGGCCTGGCTGAATTCTCTTTTTATGAAGGACGCGGAGAACGGGCTTGACGAAAAGCGGAGGGGTTATTCTTCGGAGTTCGTCGGGTACGAAAAAGAAAAATCGCATTTCCCTCTTCCGTCGGAAAGATACGAAGAGCGGAAAGCAAGACTTGTTTTTGCCGCGGCGGAGGACGTTAAGGAAGAAATAGAAAAGATTGAGATAATAGACCTTTCGGACGGAAAAAAGGTTTTCGTTCCGCGTAAAGTCGTTTCGAGCAAGCTTAAAAGCGAGTTCGAAGATTCCGAGTTCAGGAGGGATTATTTCGTGGACGAAGACGGAGAAAGTATTCCCGCCTTTCTTTCGGGACCTTTCGGGAATATGGACGTGGACATAGAGCGGCTTAAAAAGCAGAAGAAAAATACGGCTCTCGGCACGGCTTATCATAAGCTCATCGAATGCGTGAGGCTCGCGCCGACCGACAGCGAAACCGTGGAGTGTTTCGCTAAGGAGCTTCTTAAAGACGGATTTATCGAAGAGGAGATTTACGACGATATAGAGCCGGAGATAGTCGTCAAGACGACGCGCGACGAGAAGCTCAGAAGGCTTATAGACGGCTGCGTTCTTCTTTTCGAGCAGCGTTTCGTATCGAATCTTGCCGTGAACGAGCTTGTCGAGGGCGTGGATTCGGACGAAGAAACGATGCTTCAGGGAGCGATAGACCTTCTTGCCGTAAACAAAGAAGAAAAACGCGCGATAATCGTGGATTACAAGTACACGGGAAGTCTTCGCGGAATAAAAGAAAGGTATTATATTCAGCTCAACAGCTATAAACTTGCGGTCGCGAAGCTTCTTCCCGACTACGATATAAAGGCCTTCGTTTACGCGCTCGGACAGAACGAGCTTATAAGGCTTTGCTGAAAAAGAGGCAAGGATTTTTATTGCGGGGAAAAACAGACCGACGCTTTTTACGATAAACGGAACCGTTGAACGCGGAAAAGAGTCGGTCGGAGCTTTTACAAAAAAACGGATTGAAAAATTAATTGTAAATCCCACAAAGGAGCCATAAAAATGAAAGTAAATATAGTTCTCGTCGAACCCGAGATTCCGCAGAATACGGGAAACGTAGTGAGAACCGCGGTCGCGACGAGGTCGGCGGTTCATCTCGTAAGACCGTTGGGATTCGAAGTTACGGACAAACATCTCAAAAGAGCCGGACTCGACTACTGGAAAGACGCGGAAATATACTATTACGACGGATTCGACGAGATTCTGAATAAGTATCCGGACAGGAATTTTTATTATTTTACGACGAAAGGACGAAGGACCTATACCGAGCTCGAATATAAGGACGGGGATTTTCTCGTTTTCGGAAAGGAATCGAGAGGACTTCCCGAAAGCTTACTCAAAGCGCACTACGAAAACGCGGTAAGAATACCTATGTTTTCGGATACGCGCTCGCTCAATCTCGGGAACTCGGTGGCAATTGCGGTTTACGAGTTTTACAGGCAGGACGGATTCAGAACGCTTAATCCCGAAGGTCGTCTGACGGGAAGGATAGACTGATTTCGTTAAATGCGGCCGAAGTTATAAATCCGACGGAGAAAACGCTTCGCTTTTCATATTTCCGGATTGGATTCGTCCGCGGACTCTTCGCTGTAAGTCGGAAAGACGCTGTCTTCGTCAAAAAGAAAGGCGAACTGATCGAAGCGGTACATTTCCGTCAGAACGGGCGAGTAAAACGGAAAGATCATATTCGGTTCGATAAAGCTTAATCGGTGTTCTCTGAAATTCGTATCCATTGTTTTTCTCCTTAAACGTATTCTCTTATGCGCTGAACTGCGTTTTTTTCGAGTCTCGACACCTGCGCCTGAGAGATTCCTATTTCTCCCGAAACCTCGACCTGAGTTTTTCCTTCGAAATATCTCTTGAGAACGATCGTCTTTTCTCTTTCGGTGAGTCGGCTTATCGCTTCGGCGAGAGAAACCTCCGTAAGCCAGTTTTCGTCGCAACTTCCGGGGTCTTTTATCTGATCCATAATCAGAACGCCTTCGTCGCCGTATACGGGTTCGTAAAGCGATACGGGCTGCGAAATCGCGTCCAGAACGTAAACTATTTCTCCGACCGACTTGTCGAGAAGAGCCGCTATATCGCAGAGAGTAGCCGTTTTTTCGCCCTTGGATTCGATTTGCTCGCGCGCGGTCATAGCCTTGTAGGCAAGATCTCTTATTCCTCTCGAAACGCGCATGGAGTTGCTTTCTCTGAGATAGCGTCTGATTTCGCCCACGATCATAGGTACGGCGTAGGTCGAGAATCTTACGTTGAGCGTATTATCGAAATTGTCTACGGCTTTGACCAGTCCCACGCAGCCTACCTGAAACAGATCGTCGGGATTGTTGACTTTGGGCGAATAGCGTTGAAGAACGGATAAAACCAGTCTTACGTTGCACATAATGAATCTCGAGCGGGCTTCTTTGTCTCCCGTTTTCACGAGGTCCATAAGTTCTTTGGATTCTTTTGCCGTGATCTTAGGCAGCGTCGAGGTATCCACGCCGCATATAACTACTTTCTTCTTCATAAGTCTTATTCTGCCGCAAATCGCGGTTAATATTCATTTCATCGAGTTTTTCGGGAAATTCGTTTTTTTTGTTCCGTATCCGTATAAATTAATCCGTATTGATAATAATCAACTTCAAATACGCCTCGAGGCGGAAAAAAGGAGATTCAGACGATGGGATTCAATCCTTTCAAGGAAAAAGCACCGAAACTCAACGATTGTTTTATGGATTGGCAGCAGCTTGCGCCCAAGAGCTACGACAAGAATACCGTTGATCCTTACACGAAAACGAGAATCATACTGATGAACGGAACGGAGTTCGAGCAGGTATGGTTTTCGCATCAGTTCCACAGAAACTGCAACAACAACGACCTCAGACGGGACCTTGCCGTTCTCAGAAGGAGCGAACAGCAACAGCAGAAACGTATTGCCGCATTAAAACCGAAGGACGAAACTCCTCTCGAAACGACGATTTCCTACGAGCAGCTTGCAGTCGATCTTACCGCGGAAATAGCCGTCAACGAACCCGATAAGAATCTTGTAAAGGCTCTTAATTTCGCGCTTCTGGAGGATTTCGACCATCTTTACAGGTACGCGGACCTTCTCGAAATGGAGCAGGGAATACACGCGGAAAGACTCGTAGGCGGATATACGGAGATAATGCCCGGGAGACCTACTATCGCGGAGCACAGATATCCGACGGACGAAGTCAAGCGTCATCTGAGAGCGGAAAAAGCCGACCTTACTTCGATTCTTCACGCCTGTCTTATAACCGCAGCAGAGCAGCAGACGATGAATTATTATATGAACGTCGGTTCCTTCCAACAGACGGATTTGGCGAGAAAACTATATACGGAAATCGCGATGATAGAAGAGCAGCACGTATCTATGTACGGAAGCTTTATCGATACGAGCAGAACGTGGGTTGAGAATCTTCTTCTTCACGAATATCTCGAATGCTATCTGTATTACAGTATGTATATGGACGAAACCGATCCCTCCGTCAAGGAAATATGGGAGCAGCATCTCGATATAGAGCTTGCTCACGTCCAGACGGCAGCCGAGATTCTGAGGATTTACGACGGCAAGGAATATCAGGAAGTCGTAGGCAGCGGAGAATTCCCCAAACTTCTGAAGCTTCGCGAGCATAAGGAATATATAAGAGATATTCTCCGTAACGAGGTTACTCTTACGGCAAAGGAAGAGGGCTATATAGATATAAGCAAGCTTTCGGACGACTATCACTATTTCGATTATCAGGACGACGTTAATACGAATCTCAGAGAGGTCGCGAGCCATAAGGTCATAAAGACTTATATCGACAAAAACGGCGAGGATTACAGATACGAAATCGCACCCCATCCGGTCGAGGCCCTCAGCGACAGAAAAAAGGACAATATCGATACCGGAAGAAGATAATATCCGTCATTCCCCTTTACGTTGGGAATATATCCCCCTCGGCTCATTGCCAAGGGGGTATTTTTTACTTTCGGTAAAAAAGAGTCGGAGGAATTACTTCGAGACCGGACCGAATTTATCAGAATCGATTCTGCGGACTTTCCGAAATTGAAAAATATTCCTCCGAAAAACGAAAATCGCAAAGGAATTTCTCTCCGGAATAAACCTTACGATATACGGACGCAGGAAATTCGGGAAGAAAAAGCTATTTTTGTTGCAATAATCCGCGTTTTATGGTATTATACTATTTATACGGAGAAGGGTTCGTATAAGGAAAAGGGAACTGAGGGTTAAAAATGGCAAAAGACAAAAACGAAGCTTCCGTAGAGAAAGGTAAGTTATTGAATCTTCCCGACCAGTATTTTGACAACGTGTCGGTAGAAGAAACGCTGGACTTCCTTAACGACGGAGCAAGATTCGAATTTCAGGCGGAAGTCCGCCCCGATAAAAAGGGACGCGTCGTCGATCCGATTATTTCGAAAGATCAGGACGATTCCGATTCACAAGGTGAAAGCATAGGCGTTTCCGATTTCAGGGGAGGGTACGTTTCCACTTCGAAGAAGAAAAGAGAGGCGCAAAAGCAGAAAAGCTATTCGGTAGGGCAGACCGAGGACGAAGATGATGACAGGCCGATAAAACGCCGTGAATCCGACGGAATACAGATAGTCGACGTTCCGATCGAAATACGTCCGTCCGCACCTGCGACGTCTTATTTGCAGAGCGAAAATTCGGGCAACTCTCCGTACAAGACAATGGTTATCGACGGAGAGAAGGTCGTTTGTATTCCGATGGACACGGTTATGGGCGGAAGATTGACTCCCTTCGGAATGGCGCAGAACATAACGATAAATCCGCAGACGGTTACCATAAATCCGCAGACCGTTACGATGAATCCGAGTATGGTTACGATGAACCCGAGCGTAGTCACTATGAATCCCGAAACCGTGACTATGAATCCGAGCGTGGTTACGATGAATCCGGAAACGGTTACGATGAATCCGGGGACCGTTACGATGAACCCCGGGACGGTAAACATGAATCCCGAAACGGTCAATATGAACCCGGGCGTCGTCAATATGAATCCGGAAGTCGTTCAGATGCGTCCAGAGGTCGTTCAGATGAAGGCGGATTCCGTCCGGATGAAAGCCGACAGCGTAGAAACGGAAGCGGCGAAATTTACCGCGCAGTCCGGAGCAGTAAATGCGGCTGAAACCGAGTTGTCCGAAGACGACGTAATGATAACCGACGCGGAAGAGCTGCCGCCCGTCGAAAGAGAAGAAACCCTCTCGGAAAAGGCGGGATACAAACTCAGCGTCGAGGATACTCCCGAAGGTCTCGGCGACGGACTTGCAAACAGCATTTCCACGCGTGTCGTCGGAGAGATTAAGAAAGACGGAGTCGTCTTTTTCAGCAACGCGTCGGCAAATGCGGCGATAGAGTCCGGTCTTCGTTACGGAGGTCAGGAAAAAGAAGAGGAAAAGCCCCTTCCCGAGACCGAAAAAGCGGAGAGCGAAAAGGGAGCCGCGGAAAAAGCAAAGCCTCAGAGGACGAGAAATATCGACAAGTTCAGCGGAAAAGCGCCTTCGGCGTTGACGGAAACTTTCGATACCGAGGAATACAAGAAAGCTGTCGAGCCGGAAATCGTAGAGTTGAATCAGACTGCGACGCCTGCTCCCGTAACGAAGAAGAAGTCGTTCCTCGGAAGACTTTGGGATAAGATTCTCAGCCTTTTCGGCGGAAAAAAGAAAGGAGCGGAGACGGTCAGAAGTCTTCCGACAGGAAGCGAACCCAAGGAAAAAGCCGCCGTAAAGGAGAAAAAGAACCATATAGACGGCGCCGAAAGACTGGAATCGGTTTACGATTATTTCGGATGACTGATTTCGGACGCGCTTTTCGGAAAATAAATTAAAGAACGCTTTTCTCCTTCGCGGAGAAGGCGTCTTTTGTCGGAAGATACATAGGAAGTGAAAGAATGAAGATCGAGACGCAGATAGAATTTTCGGATTATACCGAAAACCTCAGGGCTTTGGGCGAATACAAAGGTCAGGACGTGATTATCGACGGAATTATTCCGGGCGAAACGGCGGAAGTTACGCTTACGGATAAAATCGACGACGTTTATTACGGGAAGCTTAAAAAGATAGTAAAAGCCTCCAGATACAGAGAAAAACCGATATGTCCCTATTACGATTCGTGCGGAAACTGTTCGCTTTCACACGTGAGTTATCAGGCCCGTCTCGATTCAAAAGCCGACGCACTCAAAAAAAGGCTGGAGTTTGCGGGCGAAAGCGTAAAAATCGAGCCTGTCGAAAAGGTCTTTTTCCCTTATAAATACAGAAATCATATTTCGCTTTTCTTTTCGCATAAAAAAGATGCGGTTACGCTCGGATACAAGGATCCGAGAACGGGACTCGTGTCCGATATAGATTCCTGCGCGGTATGCGATAAATGGGCGTCCGTACTTATCAAAACGGTCAAAACCTTTGCGGGTAAGTTCAAAATCAAAAGTTTCAGCCCGATTACGGGAGAAGGAAAACTCGTTTCCCTTAACGCGGTATATATAGACGGTCGTCTGATTCTTGCGATAGAATGTGCGGGCGAATCTCTTATGGGATCCGCGTGGCTTCATAAAGAGCTTTGCTCGGTTTTCGGAAAGGTGAATTTTTACACTGCGTACAGAAGCGACGCGGGTATGCAGTACAATCTTATCGGCGGCGACAGAAAGGCTTCCGTGAGATTTTGCGGAAAACAGATTCCCGTCAGACCGAATATGCGCCTTCCGGTCAACGATAAACTTTTTTCTAAGGCTTTTAGGACGATAGAGGACAGAATAAGAGAGGAATATACGCTTGTTTCGGGAGATTGTTCCGCGGTTATTACGGACCTTCTTTCGGATAACGAAAACGTTTTTATTAAAAAGGGCAGCAGTATGCCCGTAAAAAAGCCTTTACAGGGATTTATGGAAATCAAGGACCTTTTCAGCGATAATCAGCGGAGATTTTTAAAGACTTTCAGGACAAAAAAGCTCGTCGTTCTCGTAAACGACTGCGACGGAATCGAAGATACCGTAAGGGCTCTTCTCGGCGAAAAATACGGAAGAGTAACGGTATTGCCTTTCGATATGCAGCCGCAGACCAAGAAGCTTTCCGCGCTGCTTTTTTGCGAGACCTGATTTTTCAGGCAAAAATAACCGTCGGGTTCCGTCGGTTTTCGGAGATATGGAAAAATGAATATTTTGGTTTCGGGACTGGTCAATATAGAAACGTCCGTACCCGTCCGCGGCTTTCCGGTGAGATATTATCCGATAGATTATCTGTTCGGAAGCGTTACGAGTTCGGTTTCGGGCGTAGGTTTCAATATAGCCCGAGCCTTGTCGCGATTGGGGGACGAAGTAGATATGGTTTCCCTTATCGGCAACGATTTTTACGGCGATTTTGCCCTGAAAAAGCTACGTGAATGCGGAATAAACACGCGTCTTGTCAGAAAGCAGCTCGGCCTGACCTGTCATTCGGTCGTGCTTTACGACAAGGACGGGAACAATCAGATTTATTGCGACCTTAAAGACGTTCAGAATCAGTCTTACGTTCAGAACGCCGATAAAGCGCTTATGAGGAGCGAACTCGCCGTTCTTTGCAACATCAATTTTTCGAGAGCCTTGCTTCCGAGAGCCAAACAGCTGAATATTCCCGTAGCGACCGACTGCCACGTGATAAGCGACGTTCACGACAGTTTCAATCTCGAATTTATGCGTTACGCGGACATTCTTTTCCTTTCGAATTCCGCTATTCAGGGCAGCGAATACGGCTTTATCCGTCAGCTTGCGGCGGCGTATTCGAGTAAAATCATAGTTATAGGAATGGGGAAAGAGGGCGCGATGATGTATATCCGCGATACCGATTCGGTAAGGCATTATCCGGTACCGACAAACGAAAGCTTCGCGAACACGAGCGGGGCGGGAGAAGCGTTGTTCTCGTGTTTCGTACATTATTACGCGAAGGATAAGAATCCCGAAAGAGCTTTGGATTACGCTCAGACTTTTGCGACGCAGAAACTTCATTCGACCGCTCCGGATGAAGGATTTATCGACGAAGACGAGCTGGAGAAAATCGTGGAGCGATATCATTCCGGAAAATAACGCAAAAAAGCGTCCGCGCGGTCATGCTCAGACAGAGCCGTGCGAACGCTTAAAAACACCCGACGACAAAACCGAAACGACCGAGTCGATTCGGTTTTTATTGTAGGAACGGGGAAAACTACCAGTTGAATTGACGAATGCTTCCCACGACCTTACCCAAAACGGAAACGTTGTCGGTGAATTCCATATCCGCGTATTTGGGATTTTCCGCGTGAAGGGTGATATGGTCGTTATGATAGAAAAGACGCTTTACGGTAACGTCGCCGTCGATATACGCGACGACTATATCTCCGTTTTTTGTAGAGCATTCGCTGTCGACGATGATAAGGTCGTCGTTGAAAATACCCGCGCCTATCATACTGTCACCGCTGACGCGGAGCAAAAACAGGTTGCTGCCTCTGAAAAGGTTCCCGGGGAGAGAGTAATACTCTTCTATGTTTTCTGCCGCGAAAATAGGAAGACCTGCGCTGACTCGTCCGAGTAAAGGAAACTTCTGCTGATTTGCGGTAATCGGATTTTCCTGATTTTTAAGACTGAGAGAGCGGTTGATATTATTCTTTTTTGAGATTTTGCCCATTTTTTCGAGCTTATTGAAGTAGTATTGCACAGTAGCGGTCGAGTTGAACCCCATACTCTTCATAATATCTCTTACGGTCGGCGAATAGCCGTTCTTTTCGATGAAATCCTGTATCTGAGCGAGGACTTCTTCAGATTTATCCGAGCGCGACATAATTTTTTCCTCCGAACGTTTTATAGGTTTTCTGTATTATACACTTTTTTTTCGGGATTGACAAGTGTTTAAAGCTCTAAAAACGTTTGTTTTATACGTAAATTGATTTCACTGCGAAAAGTGCGCGGGATTTGTTTCGGACGGAGGAGAAAAAATCTTTTTCCGAGGCGCGTCCAGATATGCGGAATATTCGCGCAGCAGCTTTTCCGATATCACGCAGTCGTAAGCGATTCGGTCGTCGAGAATTTCCGTTCGCAGAATAACCGCGTTCTTTCTGAGGGAGGCGAGAGCCTTTCCGTCGGTATAGGGGATAACGAGCCGACAATTCACCGATTCTCCGAATAAAGCCGTTTCTATACGCTTTTTAAGATTAACGAAGCCTTCGCCCGTTCTTGCGGAAACCAGAAGTTTTCCGGACGAAAAATATCTTTCCAGAGAAGTGCGCGGCAAAAGGTCGCATTTGTTGTAAACGGTAACGACGGGAGCGGTTACGCCGAGTTCTTCGAGAGTTCTTAAAGTAACCGAACAATGAGCTTCGTGATTTGCGTCGGAAACGTCGCAGACGTTTAAAATCAGGTCTGCGTGGAGAGCTTCTTCGAGAGTGGAGCGGAAGGATGCGATTAAGTCCGTGGGAATGTTTCTTATGAAGCCTACGGTGTCCGTTATAACGGCGAAAGAACCGTTATCGAAAACGAGTTTTCTCGCGGACGGATCGAGCGTTGCGAAAAGCCGGTCGGCGACGTATACGTCGGAGCAGGTCAAAGCGTTCAGAAGCGAGGATTTTCCCGCGTTCGTATAACCTACGAGAGCCACGCATGGAATTTCGTTTTTTTCTCTCTTTTTTCTGTGATTGGCTCGGGTTTTTTCGATTTCGTCGATACGGCTTTCGAGTACGGAAATGCGTTTTCTTATATGGCGTTTGTCCGTTTCGAGTTTTGTTTCGCCCGGACCTCTCGTACCTATGCCGCCGCCGAGTCGGGATAAATTCTTTCTCGAGCCGATAAGCCTCGGAAGATTGTATTTCATCTGCGCGAGTTCGACCTGAAGTTTACCTTCGGCGCTTTTTGCGCGCGAGGCGAAGATATCGAGAATCAGCGTGGTTCTGTCTATTACCTTACAGTCTATTATCTCGTCTATTGCCGCAATTTGCGAGGGAGTCAGTTCGTTCTCGAAAATAACCGCGTCTATATCGAGATTTTCGGCGTATCTCGCGACTTCCTCGAGCTTTCCGCTTCCGAGTACGGTCTGCGGGTCTATGCCGTTTCTTTTCTGAATCACAGTATCCACGACTTCTCCTCCGGCAGATTCGACAAGTCCTGTGAGTTCGTCGAGAATATATTTGACGTCCTCGTTGTCTTTATAAACGTAAACGAGCAGTACGCGTTCTCTTTTCTGTGGGATTTCCTGCATTGGTCGTGTTTTATTCCTCCGTTTTCGATTTATGAAGCCTGACCTTGTCCGAGGCTTTTTTCCGTATATCGTCGGTTATCGCGGCGTAGTGTTTTTTGGTCGTGTTGACATCGCGGTGACCGAGAACGTCCGCGACTACGTAAATATCCCCCGTTTCGCGGTAAAGTTCCGTGCCGTAGGTGCTTCTCAGTTTATGCGGAGTTATCCGTTTCAGAGGAACGCTCAGCTGAGAGTATTTTCTGACGAGAAGTTCGATCGAGCGAGTGGAGAGCCGTTCTTTGGATTTGGAAAGAAAAAGAGCCTTCTGGTTTTTATCGGCGGATTCGTCCGAAACGCGATAATCCAGGTAGGGCATAAGGGCTTCGGCGACTTCTTCCGAAAAGTACAGAATAACGCGGTTTCCGCCCTTTCTCGTAACGACGAAGGAATTGTCGGCGAAATTCACGTCGTCGACGTTCAGTCCCACGCATTCGCTTATTCGTATGCCCGTGCCGAGAAGGAGGGTAACTATTGCCGTATCCCTGAGTTTGTTTTTGTCGTGAAAAGCTTTCTGATGGCGAGTCATTCCAGTACCCGTTTCCACCGTTTCGAGCAGGTCGGAAATTTCGTTGCCCTTAAGTCTTACTATTTCTTTTTCGTGTATTTTGGGAGTCTGGACTTTAGCCGCCGCGTTATGGGAAATATAGTCGTTTTTATACAGAAAGTTCATTAAAGCCCTTATCGACGCAAGTTTTCTCGCTTTACCCTTTTCTCCGTTTTTCTGAACTTCTTCGTTTTTTTCGTAAATCGAAACGTAACTTAAAAAGCATTCGATTTCAAACGCGGTAACCGTTTCCATATCTCCGAATCCGAATTTCTTTACGTCGTAATCGGAAAACCTGTTGATATTTCTTATACAGTAATCGAAGAATACGCGAAGGTCGTAGGCATAATTAAGACGGGTGAGCATAGTCGTTCTGTTTTCGATCGCGACGAAAAACTGAAGACAAAACGAAGGAAGGTCGTTTTTGATAACTGCGTCGAGTCTTTGCTTGTTGACGACGTCTCTTTGCTTAAAATAATCGTTGCCCGAAGCGTTTTTAGCCATAGATTCACCTCCTGCCGAGAATATCTGTCATCTCTACAGTTTAATTTTAGCATTTTTTGTTTTTCTTGTAAAGAGAATCGCTTGAAAAAGCCGTTTGCGCAAAAAGAAAGGAGGCTGCATTGAAACAGCCTCCCGAACGAGCCGTACGCGTTCCCGAGGAACGGGGAGAAGCCACCCCCGGTCAGGCGTCAGACGTCGTTCTCTTCTTCACTTTCCTTTTTCTTATCGTCATCGACCTCCTTTCGTTTTTTTCTGTTCTTTTTGACGTGATCTCCTTCGAGGAGAAGTTTGTCCGCGAGAAGAGCGATAAATTCGCCGTTAGTAGGTTTTTCGTTGGCGGAGTATACTTTTATTCCGAAAAGTGAGTTTATGTTCTCGATTTTACCGCGATTCCAGGCAACTTCGATGGCGTGTCTTATAGCCCTTTCGACTTTGCTGGCGGAGGTATCGTATTCTTCGGCTATGGCAGGATAAAGTCTTTTGGTTATGCTGTTTATTACGGAAGGATCGTTAACGGCGAGTATTATGCCCGAACGAAGGAAATGATAGCCTTTTATATGCGCGGGTATGCCGATACTCATAAAAACGGAGGTAATGCGCTCGTCGATGGAGCGGTTCTGATATCTGAAGGAATTTTCGGTCACGGCTGTGGTAACCGGAGCCGGAGGAAGCGGACGCGAAGCCGAATCCATAATCTTATCGAGAATAATCGACGGATGGCACGGACGAATAAAACAATATTTTGCCCCCGACGCAAAGGCTTCCGAAAGAATTTTGCCTGCGGTAACCGAGGTCAGAACGTAGCAATCGGGCGGGACGCTTAAAAGCTGGCACTTGCGCATAAAAGTGATTCCGTCCATAACGGGTAGAATAAGATCGGTTATAACATAGTCGATATGCTTCTGTCCGATAATCCGTAAGGCGGCTTGTCCGTCGCCGGTAAGATCAACCGAAGAAAAATAATCCGAGTCGAGCATATAATTTACAAGTTGATTAGTCTCGGCATCGTTTTCCTGGATAACTAAAAGAGCTGGCTTCATCATAAAGCGTTCTCCTCAAAAAATTATTTATTTTCACGGTCCGTTCGGATCGTTGAATTCGATGGGATGGGATCAATTATTATATTCGCGTTGTTGCCTGGATTTTTATTTTCTTATGTATAAATATGTTAACGAATTTGCTTTTTCCTTTCGACGCAATTATAATAACACAAATTTTATTATTATGCAACTGTTTTTACTAAAAAAATATGGAAAAATTTAAAAATATTTTGGAATATTTTGTCGAAAATTTATTTTACGCAAAAAAATCTGGAGAAAAATTTGAAAAATCGAAGATTATTGGGTTTAGTGGCGGTTCCCGGACGAAAAGTCGAAAGTGACCGAAAATCTTTCCGAAGCATATTATGGAATACAAAACGAGGAGAGAAAAAATGAGATTATTCGGAACGGACGGTATAAGATTCGTTTATTCTTCGGAAAAAAATTCCGTCGCTTATTCTTTGGGAAGGACTCTTTCGGAAATTTCTCCGAAGGAGTCGCCGCTCGTAGTAATCGGAAGGGACACGAGAGAGAGCGGAAACGACCTTTTGTCGGCTCTGGTTTCGGGAATAGCCGACGGAGGAGGAACGCCCGTAAATATCGGGATTCTTCCGACGAATGCCGTGGCTTATTTCGTAAGGAGGACGGGGGCGGATTGGGGCGTGATGATATCGGCGAGTCATAACGCGCCCGAATACAACGGACTCAAGGTTTTTGACGGAAGAGGTTTTAAAATCGACGAAAGAACGGCTTTCGTTATCGAAAAGCTTATGAGCAGGCAGGAGTATTTCGCGGCTCCGTCGGTTTCGGTAAAGGAAGTCGGAAACGCCGATGAGATATATATCGAAAGGCTTGCGGCGACGGCGGGAAGACTCGACGGATTGAAGGTACTTATCGACTGCGCCTTCGGAAGCGCGGGAAAGGTTGTGGAAAAGGTCTTTTCGCTCTGCGGGGCGTCGGTGTCTGCGGTCAACGATTCTTTATGCGGAAGCAGAATCAACGTCGGCTGCGGAGCGGCGTTTCCTTCGTCGGGAAGAAATCTTCCGCTGAAAGACTACGATCTGACTTTTCTTTACGACGGTGACGCAGACAGACTGGCCGTTTACGAAGGAGAAAAATATATCGAAGGGGAGCGGCTGTTTTATATTTTTGCGAAATATCTTCAGAAGAAAGGAGAGCTGGGAGGTAAAACTGCGGGTACGGTTTTAACCAACGGAGGACTTGAGCGGGCTTTGAACGAAATCGGAATAACTCTTTGCAGAAGCAGAGTGGGCGACGGAAACGTTCATAAGCTTATGAGAAGGGCGGGGTGCGTTTTCGGCGGCGAAAGCAGCGGGCATTTTCTGCTGTTTAAACTTGCGCCGACCTGCGACGCGATAGCAAATTCTCTTTTTCTCGGGAAGATATATCTCGAAAAGGGAAGTTTTTCCGATTATTCCGAAGATTATCGTCCTTTCCCGAGCCGCTCTTTGAATCTCGGAACGGATAACCTTCGCGAGGGAGCGGCGGAAAAGCTTTCGGAGAAGGCAATGGAGCTTTTCCCCGATATAAAAACGGTAATCCGCGAGAGCGGGACCGAACCGCTTCTGAGAATCTATGCGGAAAGCGAGGTCCTTTCCGAAGAAGAACTCGAAAATGCGTGCAGGATACTGTCGGATACGGCAAAGGAGGAATTATGTGCGGAATATTCGGATACACGGGCAGAAAAAACGCTGTAAAAGCCGTTTACGACGGTCTTGAAAAGCTGGAATACAGAGGCTACGATTCTGCGGGAATAGCCGTAAGCGAGCAGGGAGAGCTTAAAGTCGTCAAATCCGTCGGCAAGGTTTCGGCACTCGGCGAAAAACTCAAATCCGAGCCGAAGCTTTCGGCTTGCTGCGGAATCGGGCATACTCGCTGGGCGACTCACGGAGGAGTAACCGAAGAAAACTGCCACCCGCACCTTTCTTTTGACGGCAAAGTGGCGATAGTTCATAACGGAACGCTGGAAAACTGGACGGAGATCAGAGCCTTTCTGGAAAGACAAGGGATTTTTCCTTCGGGAGAAACGGACAGCGAGCTTATCGCTCACCTTATCGCAACAGAGTTGCGGAGCAAAAACCTTCTCGATGCGACGACGGAGGCTCTGAAACGCGTCCGAGGGTCTTATGCGCTTGCGGTAATATCGTCCGAAAGCGGCGAGATTGTTGCGGCAAGGAAGAATTCCCCCCTGATTATCGGAAAAAGCCGCGACGGAGTTTATCTTTCGAGCGACGTTCCCGCGCTTTACGGGTGCGAGGAAATCCGTATAATGCAGGAGGGCGACGTTGCCGTTCTTTACGGAAAGGGCGCGGTTTTTTATAACGGAGGAAAAATCGTCGAACGAAAAGCGGAATCGCCCGAAGAATTGATCGAAGACTCGGACAAAGGAGATTTCGATTATTATATGCACAAGGAAATATACGATATTCCTCGCGCGGTTTCCGATACTTATTCCGGAATAATCGAGGACGAGGAAAAAACGGAAAGAATCTGCCGGACGATAGAAGACGCCGAAGAGATTATTTTCGTCGGCTGCGGAACGGCTTATCACGCGGGAGCCGCGGCTGCGTTCGAGTTCGAAAAGCGGCTGAGGAAAAGGTGCAGAAGCGTTCTTGCGAGCGAGTTTGTCTGTTTTCCTCCGATAATGGGAAGAAATACACTTTGTTTCTTTATTTCTCAGAGCGGAGAAACCGCGGATACCCTCAAGGCTCTGGAGATAGCGAGGAATTTCGGCGCAAGAACGGTCGCGCTCACAAACGTCAGAAACAGCTCCGTTTGTTCGCGCTGCGGAACGGATATTTATACCCGTGCGGGAAGAGAGGTCGCCGTTGCTTCGACGAAGGCGTACAGCGCGCAGATAACGGCGTTTTTCGCGATTCTTCGCAGAGTTATTATGAGACGCAGGGGACAAAGCCTGTCCAAAAGCTACGGCGGAATAAAAGAAGCGGAAACGAATTTACGGCTGCTGATCGCTCAATCGGAAACCTTTGCGAAGAAATTGGCTTTTCGTTTTTCGCAGAATGAGAGCGTTTTCTTTATCGGAAGGGGCGCGGATTACGTAACGGCTTGCGAAGGAGCTTTGAAGCTCAAAGAAACGGCGTTGATTCACTGCGAAGCCCTTCCTGCGGGCGAACTGAAACACGGAACGCTTTCGCTTATAGATAAAGGAGTAAAAGTCGTTGCGATAGCGACTCGCGAAGAAATCAGAGATAAAACGTCTCTGGCTATTGCCGAAACCAAGGCGAGAGGAGCCGAAATCATCGGAATCAGCAGGTTTTCGGATTATGCGGAGATTTGCGACGAATTCATAGAGATTCCGGACGCGCCCGAAGAGATTATGCCCGTTTTTTCTGCGATTCCTCTTCAGCTCCTTGCCTTTCACACTTCCGTTGCCTTATCGCATTCTCCCGATAAACCGCGTAACCTTGCAAAGTCGGTTACGGTGGAATAATCGCAAAAACATTTCATTTTTTTATTAAAGTCGTTGTTACCGATTGACCGTAAGAAAAGAATATGCTATAATTTAACCCTATTCGATTACGAGGGGGCGTAAAAATGGCGCGGAAACAGAAATACGACGAAGGTACGAGAAACAGGCTTTTGCAGGTTGCTACCGATTTGATTTTCGAGAAGGGTTTTGACGGTACCGCGATAAGAAACATAACCGACGAAGCCGGCTGTAAAGTCGGCTTGTTTTACTACTATTTCAAGTCGAAAAAAGATATGCTTTCAGCCATGATGGAAAATTTTTTCATTCCTTACGAGGAAGCTTTTTCCGACGCCGTGGCTGAAGCCGAAAAAGATCCGAAGAATGCTCTCAGAGTTTTCTTTAACTGTATGAGAGATATAGTCAGACAATTCCGTATAGAGTTTGCTCCGGGTATGCATACCGGCGTAAGAATAGCCATAAGAGAGCATTCTCTTTCGGTGGTCGAAAAGTATCTCAGGCAGGTTATAGACAATCTGTCGGCGAGCGGAGCTTCGCTCAGAATGTCCGAGGAGCTTACTTCGGTTTTTCTGACGCACGGAGTCGGAAGTATCCTTCTCCACAGAGACAACGAATGGGTTGACGGGGCTTATCAGCAGGTTATGAACGCGGTTGACGCGCTTATAGGGTTCGAAGAAAGCGAAAACGCGCCCGAAAGGGAGATTATCGAAACGGAAAGGCTGAAAATAGTTTCTCTTACCGCAGAAGATATGCGGGAATGGATATCCGCCCGGGACGAGCTTTGCGAGGAGATGGGAGTCGTTTACGACGCAGAGCCGACGGACGAGTGGCTGAAGTCGGCCCTGAATTCGGAAGCCGATAAATGTCAGGGAAACGCTCTCCGTCAAAAATGGGAAACTTTCCGTTGGATAGTCAGAAAAGAAGACGGGACGGTCGTAGGCTCTTTCGATTTCAAATCGCCGCCCGACGAAAACGGAATAGTCGAAATCGGCTACGGACTCGGAGAAAATCATCGCGGACAAGGCTATATGACGGAGACCGTGCGGGCTTTATGCGTGTGGGCGAAAGAAAACGGAGCTTCCGCGGTTATTGCCGAGACCGAGAGGGACAATATTCCGTCGGAGAACGTTTTGCTGCGCTCGGATTTCGTTATTGAAAGAGAAGAAGAAAACAGGTGGTGGATAAATGAATTCGAATTACAGAAAAATCGACGTTGAGTCGTATTACAGAAAAGACGCTTTTATTCGTTTTTCGGAATGTAAATGCTCGGTTTCGATGACCGGAAGGATAGACGTTACGGGGCTTAAAGAGGTTTCGGATAGAACCGGCACCAAGTTCTATTTAAATTTCCTTTACGTATTGAGCAAGGTTCTCAATTCGAGGGACGACTATAAAATGTTTTATAAATGGCAGACGAACGAATTGTTTTGTTTCGATAAAATCAATCCGATTCAGTATGTTTTTCATGAGGATACCGAGACCTGCACGATTGTGTATACTTCGTATGACGAAGACTACGAGGCTTTTTACGAGGGCGCGGCCAAGGACGTGGAAAAAGCAAAACAAACGCGGGAATACGGACTCGACTCGGAGAATCATCCCAATTGGTTCGACGCATCTGTTGTTCCGTGGTTTTCTTACGATTCCCTGAACGTAGAGCTTCCGGACGGATATCTGTTTTTCGCGCCGGTAGTCAATTGGGGAAAATACAGGGAGGAAAACGGAAGACTTATGATGCCCGTAAGCGTAAGGCTCAATCACGCGATAGCCGACGGATACGTTCTGAGCAAGACTTTCGTGCTTTTGCAAAAGGAAGCGGATGCTTTTACGGGAAAGGAAGAGAGTGAAAAATAATGAAATATCTGGTTTTTAACGGAAGTCCGAAAGGAACGGAAAAAAGCGACACTATGCACATTACCAAAGCTTTTCTCGACGGAGTGATTTCTGCGGGCGACGCCGAAATAAAGATAATTACGGCGACGGACAAGCGTATAGAGTATTGCAGAGGATGTTTTACCTGTAAGCGGAACGGCGGACAATGCGTTATCGACGACGATATGAGAGATATTCTGGAAGAGATACTCGGTTCGGACGTATTGCTTTTCAGCTTTCCGCTTTATTGTTACGGAATGCCCGCGCCGCTTAAATGCCTTATCGACAGAACGCTTCCGCTTTCGTCTATGGCAATGAGAAAGGAGGGAGACAGGTATCTTCATCTGGGACAAAAAGATTATGGACATCTTAAATACGTAATGATATGCGGCTGCGGTTTCCCCAATTCGAAAAATAACTTCGAGCCTGCCGTAACGCAGTTCGGACTTCTTTTCCCGGGCGGAGAAAAGGGCAAAAGGACTGTTATTACGGTGCCGGAAAGTCCGATGTTCGGCGTGCCTCGGGCGGATTCGGTCACGAAGCCGAGATTGGAGCTTGTAAAGAAAGCGGGAAGAGAGTATGCGGAAAAGGGCTTTATATCCGACGGGCTTCTTTCAGAGATATGTTCTCCGATGATTCCGGAAGAAGTTTACGCAAAGATATGCAACGGGGAGGCTTAAATGTTTACCGTTAAAGAGATAACGCCCGAAGAAGCCGGAAGAAAAGCGGCTTACGATATGTTTGTGAACGCGCCTATGCCTATGGTTACGACTTTCAGGACGGCAGACGTTTCCAATCTCGTGAAATTGAGCAAAAAGGGATTCAGATTCAATATGCTTATGTGCTATTGCGTAGGGCTTGCCGCAAGCGGACGGAGATAATTCCTTATAGTTCCGAATAAAAAGAAACTGTATTTGTACGAAGGCTTAGCAATCGACGTAGTTGTCTTGAACCGAAACGGAGAGCTTTCCTATGCGGATATTCCGTTTTCGGAGGATATCGGGGAATTTCCCGCGGCTTACGATTCGATAACGAAAAAGGTTTACGAAAGCTGTGAACATCAGAACAGGGAAGACCTCGCGGTTGTAGGGACGTCGGTCGTAAGGGACGGCGCGACCAAAGGCGTTGTCAATTCTTATAGCGGCGTTTTCGATAATCCGTTTATTATATGGAACGGAGTTACGAAAAAGCTGTTTAAAAGTTTCGTGAATATATCCTTTCAGTTCAATCATATACAGATGGACGGATTGCGGGCGGAGGAATATCTGTCGGTTTTGACAGAACGAATAAAGGAATTATCGATTCGATAGAAAACTAAAGGTTCGCCGAAGCGAACCTTTTTATCCGATGGAGATTATCCGAGTGTTACGGTTTCCGATTATCTCAGAATTCCCGTTTCCGAAAGCTTATCCCATTTTATGGTCTTATAGAATACGACGGAAACTATCGTGCCTATGGTCCAGCCTATCGGCCAGGCCATCCATATTCCGTTATAGCCGAGGGAGGTTTGCGAAAGGAGATAAGCGAGAAGGACTCTCAAAAGGAGGTCCGTGAAGGTCGAAATCATAAACTTCTTCATCATACGCGCTCCTCGCAAAATACCGTCGGCTATCATTTTTACCGAAATCAGCGTATAGAACGGAGCGACGATTTTCAGGAAAGAAGCTGCGCTTTCGAGAGCCAGTCCGGAAGGATTAGTTATGAAGATGTTCGGAAGAATTCCGGAGAGCAGGACGTAAAGCAGCGACGCGGGTATGGTTATACAGATAATTATACGGAAGGAAGCTCCGAAGCCTTTTCTCGTTCTTTCGGTTTTGCCCGCGCCTATATTTTGTCCCGCATAGTTCGATATACCGTTGCTGAACGTGGAAAGGGAGGTTATTACGAAGTTATTGAGTTTCGTAGCCGACGCGAATCCCGCCGTAACCGCGACGGGGAAGGTATTTACTATCGCCTGAATAACGAGATTTCCTACCGATATAAAGCTTTGTTGAAGCATACTCGGGACGGCGACGACGGAAATGTGTCCGAGGATCTTCCAGGAGAATATGAGGCTTTTTTCGCTCGTTTCGAAGGCTGAAAGGCGTTTGAATATGAATATCATCGCGAGAACGCAGCTTATGCCCTGACAGATGAAGGTTGCCCAGGCGAGTCCGTCTACTCCCATTCCGAGGACGGTTACCGCGAAGATATCTCCGCCGATATTGGCGGTCGACGAGCAGGCAAGGAACCAGAAAGGCGTTTTCGAGTCGCCGAAAGCCGCGAATATACCGGTAGCTATGTTGTAGAAAAATACGAAAGGAAGACTCCATATATATATGTCGAGATAGATTTTCGAATCGGCGAATATCTCGGTTTTCGTATTTATAAGTTCGAGAAGATTATCGCAGAAAATCGTTCCGAAAACGACGAGAAGAACGCATATTACGCCGCCCGCAATGAAGGAAGTATATACGGACGTTTTCATATCCCTGTAGTTTTTCGCTCCGAAATAATTGGAAACGATTACGGAGCAGCCTATGTTGCATCCGAAGGCTATCGCAATGAAGATAAGCGTTATTTCGTAACTGTTGCCGACGGCCGCAAGGGCGTTTTCGCTTATGAAGTTTCCGGCTACGAAGGTATCCGCGATGTTGTAAAGCTGCTGAAAAATCACGCTTCCGAAAAGCGGAAGACAGTATCTTAAAAGTACGCTCGAGGGCTTGCCCTCAGTGAGGTCGATATTGACCGGTTTCTTTTCACGACGCATAGGTTCACAATCTTCTCCTTTGGGAATAATATCCCTTAACGCGGGATATATTAGCACTTTTCCGTCTAAAAGTAAAGAAAAGAGGAACGCATTTTTTCGACGACTTTTATCGTTGCGTTGAAGCCGCAAACATACGCATTATCGATAAAGTATTGCGTTAACGTCTCACTTGATGCGATATCGAGGCGTAATCGGTTTCGGTCAAAACGATTGACATATCGCAATAAAGGCAATATAATGTACGACACCGCCCGAAAGCTTCGAGCGGAGGGAAATTACGTCAGAGGTATAAGGAAATGAATAAACTGAAGAGGTTTATAGGAGATAAGAATTTCTATAAACAGGTTGCAAGGATAATAATTCCGATAATGATTCAGCAGCTTACGCTGTCGCTTGCGGGATACATAGACTCGCTGATGATCAATTCTTACGGCGGAGTAAGCGATCCTTCCGCATACAACGGAGTCAGTGCGGCGAATAAGCTTATGTTCGTTCTGAATTTCACCTGGATAGCAGCCGCTTCGGTCGCAAGCATATTCATTTCACAGTTCTTCGGAGCCAAAAATTCGCGTAAAATCAACGAGTCTGTTCGTCTTTCGCTGTATATCGCGGTGATAATGGGCGTAATCGCGTTCTTTATCGTCGAATTCGCGGGCGACAGAGTCGTGGATATGTTCATTCAGGATCCGGTCAGCAGGAATTACGGATACAGATACCTCGATTACATAAAATGGGCTACGGTCGTAACGGCTATGGGAATAGCTCTCTCCAACGCGTTCCGTTCGGTAGAGCAGACCGGCATACCTCTCGTTGCGGCGATTTCGGGTATCGTCGTCAATATCTGTTTCAATTACTGCTTTATATTCGGTCATTTCGGATTCCCGGAAATGGACTCTGCTGGAGCGGCTCTTGCGACTCTTATTTCGAGGGTGGTCGAGGTTATCATTCTCTTCTGTATGGTTTTTTTCTCGAAAAAGTCGCAGTTCAAGACCGTTTTTTCGGAATTCAAGGTATCCGGAAATCTCGTAAAAAGCTTCGTGAAAAGAGGCGCGCCTTTGCTTCTGAACGAAACTTTATGGGCGACTTCGTCCGTTCTTTTCGCTATGTTTTATGCGTGGAAGGACGATACCTGGTATAATGCTTACGCTTATTCGCAGAATATAACCGACCTGTTTTTCATTATGTTTGCGGGACTCGGAAGCGGTACCGCGGTAATAGTCGGAGCGAGCCTCGGAGCGGGAAACTTCGACGAAGCAAGGCTCAACGCGGACAGAATGAAAGGACTTGCGGTTATTCTCGGATTGGGATTGGGCATTCTTATGTTCTTTACGTCGCCTTATATAGCCGATTTGTTCCAACCTTCGCCCGAGGTCAAGGGAATGACCATAGACGTAGTGAATATAACGGCGGTTTTCCTTGCGATTTACGCATATAACGCGACGTGCTTCTATATTTTGCGAGCCGGCGGAGACAGCGTAAGAGCGTTTATTCTCGACCAGCTGCCGTCTTACGTGATAAGTATGCCTCTCGCTATAATCTTCGGTATAAACGCGAAGGCCTGGGGGCTTTCGCTTGCGAACGTATTCCTTATCGCTCACGTCTGCGACATAATAAAGCTGTTTGTCTCGACTTTGTTTGTCCGTAAGGAAAAATGGGTAGTCAATCTTACCGTCGGCGACGAAGGAGAAAAGGAGCTTGAAAGACTCCTCGAAGAAGAATAATTTACGGCCCGACGGTCTTTTCCGTCGGGTTTTTTGATTCGTATGGGGTTATATCGGCGAAAAAAAAAGGTTTTTTATGCTCGATGAAGGAAAAATTTGACAAAAATCGCTTATTGTGGTATACTGAACGGGTATACGGCGTATTGACTCCGATATTACCTGAAACGGGAGGAATTTGTATGGATATAATTTGGGAAAGATATAACGAGTGGCTCAATAACTGTGACGGAGAAATGCACGCCGAACTCGAGTCGATGACTCCCGAGGCGATGAAAGACGCCTTTTATGCGGAATTGAAATTCGGGACGGCGGGACTGAGAGGTAAAATCGGCGCGGGTACGGATAAGCTCAACGTATTTACCGTGGCGCGCGCGACTCAGGGACTCGCGGACTATCTGAAATCGACTGGCGGGAAAAAGGTTGCGATAAGCTACGACAGCAGAATCAAGTCCGATCTTTTCGCCGTCGTTGCGGCGGAGGTTCTCGTAGAAAGCGGAATAAACGTTATCATCGTTTCGGATATGATGCCGACGCCTTATATGTCGTATATGATTAGGTATTATAAATGCGACGCCGGAATAATGATTACCGCAAGCCATAATCCCAAGGAATATAACGGTTATAAGGTTTCGGGAAGCGACGGTTGTCAGATCAACGACGAAACGGCCGAAAAAATCCTTGCCTGCATCGATAAATACGGATATTTCGGAATAAAACGATTCAGTTTCGATCAGGCTCTTCGTTACGGAATGATAAAATACGCGGGAACGGACGTCAAAGAGAGCTATCTCCGCGAAGTCTGGAATTGCGGAATCACTCACGAAGCGGACGGGCTTTCCGTGACTTACAGCGCGTTGAACGGCACGGGAATCAAGCTGATTCCGGAGATTTTCGACAGACTCGGAGTGAAGTGCAATAAAGTCGAAACGCAGTGCGTCAAAGACGGAACCTTCAGGACGTGTCCTTACCCCAACCCCGAAAAACCGGAGGCTATGGAACTTGCCGTTCGTCAGGCGATAGAACGCGGAAGCGATCTGGTTATCGCAACCGATCCGGACGCCGACAGAGTGGGAGTCGCCGTCATTAAAAACGGAAAAGCCGATTTGCTCTCGGGTAACGAAACCGGATTGCTTCTCACGGATTATATTCTGAAAAACAAGAGAAAGATAAAGCGTCCAATCGTCATCAAGAGCATAGTAACGACTCGTCTTACGGAGAAGATCTGCGCTTCTTACGGAGCGGAACTTATCAACGTTCTTACGGGATTCAAGTATATCGGCGGAAAGGTTACCGAACTTGAGAAAAAGGGGGAAGCGGAGAGATTTGTTCTCGGTTTCGAAGAGAGTTACGGTTATCTCCCGGGAAGCTACGTAAGGGATAAGGACGCCATGTCGGCGTCTATGCTTATCTGCGAGATGGCTGCCGATTACAAGCGTAAAGGAAAAACTCTCCGCGACGCACTCAACGGAATATATGCGATTTACGGCCTCGAAGAAGAAAAGCTCGTAAGTTACAGATTCGAGGGCGCGGAAGGAAGCCGTCTGATTTCGGATATAATGGTTCATTTCCGCAGCAATCTTCCGACCGTTATAGGCGGACTCGCGGTAAAAGAAAAAACCGATTTTCTGACCGACGACACGGAACTCGTCAGATCGAACGTTCTGAGATTCGTTCTCGAAAAGGACGCGCAGATTATTCTTCGTCCGTCGGGAACGGAGCCGCTTATGAAGGCTTATTTGTCCGTATGCGGAGACAAAGAAAGCAATTCCGCAATTATTGTCGCTATGAGCGACTGGCTTGAAGGGGAAATCGGGAGCGTTACCGGACGCTGAGTAAAATCGGATTTTCATTTTTAATTCTTCCGAGGAATATAATTATCATTATCCGGATTTTTCGTCGGGATTTCGCGGGGGGATCAGAAGTGATAGTTTGTAAATTCGGAGGGTCTTCGCTTTCTTGCAGGGAATCGATAGAGAGAGTCGCCGAGATAGTCCGATCGAACGACGCGAGAAGGTTCGTCGTCGTTTCCGCTATGGGGAGAGCTTCTCCGAAAGAAGAAAAGATAACGGATCTTCTCATTAAAGCCTATAACGGCGATGAAATCGCTCGGGAGGAAGTCAGATTCCGTCACGAGAAACTTTGTCGGGAATTGTCCCTTCCGAGTATAACCGACGAACTTGACCGAATAGACGAGGCTTTTAAGAAGGGTTGCGGTTTCGATTATTTCGTTTCGCGGGGGGAATACCTTATGGCGAAGATTATTTCCGGACTTCTCGGTATGCCTTTTATCGACGGAACGGAAATAGCCGCGTTTTCCGACGAAGGAAGATGGCTTATAAAGGAAACTTTCGTAAAGGCTACCGAAAACCTTAAAAAATACGATTGCGGAGTAATCGCGGGGTTTTACGGAGAGGACGGATTCGGAAGAGTCAGACTTTTTGACAGGGGCGGAAGCGATATATCGGGAGCCGTTGCGGCGTACGCTCTGGACGCGGATCTTTACGAAAACTGGACGGACGTAGACGGATTTCTCTCGGCGGATCCGGAAAGGAACGACAGAGCCGAGGTTATAAGATGCCTTTCCTACGGGGAGCTTGCGGAGCTTTCTTATTACGGGGCGAGAGTTCTTCATTATCTTTCGGTTGTCCCTTTGACTTATAAGCTGATTCCGCTTTGCGTCAGAAACACCTTCAATACCGAAGCTGCGGGTACTACGGTTACTTATCGGGCTTCGGAAGGAGTAAAGGGGATTGCGGTCAAAGACGGAGTCCTTTACGAGATTCAGTGCGACGCCGAGCCTGTACAAAGGCTTTTTCCCGACGCGGTCAGAACCGTCAACGGGATAAGGCTTTTCAGTTTCGATCCGGAAACGAAGGCAAAACTTATCCGTTCGGGAGTCGTTCTTCGTATGAAAATGACCGAAGCTTCGGTTATAGCCGCGGCAAGCTGTCGGTACGGAGATTTCGGAGAAATTTGCCGCGAGCTTGCTTCCGAGGGGATAGAACCGCTTTTTGCGGAGTATTCGGGGAGCTTCGTTCATATTTGCGTGGAGCGGGTTAAATCCGGATTCGTCTCGGAATTGATATACGATAAACTATTAGGAGAAAAGAAACGATTCGATGTGGGACGTTATTCTCGATGCACTGATAGATGCGCTGAAGGTATTTCCGTTCATCTTTCTGGTGTATCTGTTGATAGAACTGATTGAGGAAAAACTCGAAAAAAGCAACAGAAAAAGCTTTATTGCAGGCAAATCCGCGCCGGTTTTCGCCGCGCTTCTCGGAATAATTCCGCAATGCGGATTTTCCGTTATGGCAGCCAAGCTTTACGACAAAAAAATGATAACTACGGGAACGATTCTCGCCGTTTTTCTGGCGACGAGCGACGAAGCCGTGGTCATTCTTCTGACGAACGGAACGAAAATCTCTTCGATTCTGCCGCTGCTGGCGATAAAACTCGTTTTCGCGGTTATCGTAGGTATGGCGGCAAACGCCGTACTCAAGGAAAAAACCGCGGCTTTCGACGACGAGGAGTGTATGTGCGGACACGAAGAACACGCCGAAAGCAAATGGAGGAAATACCTGCTTCATCCGCTCGGACACGCGGCTGTCGTTTTCGCTTATATTCTGGCGGTAAATCTCGTTTTCGGAACGATCGTTCATTTCGTGGGCAAAGACAGTTTCGTTGCGTTTATCTCGGGAAGCAAAGCCTTTCAGCCTCTTCTTACTTGCCTTATAGGGCTTATTCCCAACTGCGCTTCGTCCGTTATAATCACGCAGGCTTATATTCTCGGCGGAATATCTTTCGGAAGCTGTCTTGCGGGGCTTTGCGTAAATGCGGGATTGGGCTACGCCGTTCTTCTGAAGGATAAATCCAATCTGAAGCGCAACCTGTTGCTTATCGGAACGACTTTCGTTTTGAGCGTAGCTCTGGGATACGCGACGAATCTGGTCGTCGGACTTATCGCATAGGTGAAAAAATGACTCCGCTTTACGATTTGCTTTTTGAGTACGCCGCAAGAAAAAGTCTTCGGCTCCATATGCCCGGACATAAAGGGAAAATCGACCGAGGTTTTCTGAAAGACTTTTCGGAATTCGATCTTACCGAGCTTGACGTAACCGACAATCTTTTCGAGCCGACGGGAGCAATTCTCGAGGCGGAGAGGCTTTATGCGGAGCTTTTCGGAGTGAAGTACGCTCTTTTTTCGGTCAACGGAAGCTCTTCCGGTAATTTTGCTTTTGCGGCGCAGGGGAAGGTCGTAGCCGTGGACAGACTCAGTCATAAATCCCTTTTCGAAGCTCTTCGTCTGATGAAAAAGCCCACCGTCGTAATCGAGAGGAGAGTAAACGACGGAATGGTCGAGCCGATTTCTTTGAAGGATATAAAAGAAACGCTTGAACTTTATCCCGAAATCGACGTTTTCGTGCTCACGTCGCCCGATTATTACGGACAGACGGTGAATCTTCCCGAAATCCGCGCCTTTCTGAAAGCAAAAGGGAAAAAACTTTTCGTCGATTCGGCTCACGGAGCGCATTTCGGATTGAGCCCGCTTCTTCCGGAATCTACCGCGAAGAATTCCGACGCCTGCGTCGTGTCCGTTCATAAAACTCTCGGCGGTCTCAATCAGACTGCCGTACTGCTTTCCGATTCGGACGAGCTTATAGACGATCTGAAGCGGGATTTATATGCTTTTATGACGACGAGTCCGTCTTTCGGACTTATGGCGAGCATAGATCTTGCGAGAGAATATGCCGCAGAAAACGCAGGGAAGTACGACGTTCTTTATGAAAGACGAAGGATTTTCGACGAAAAAATAAAGAAAATCGGGCTTTTTTCGGAGAAAAACGATGACTTTACGCGAGTAGTCGTCAATTGCGAAGGGTACGGCGTTTCTGCGGAGGAGGTCGGAGCCGCTTTGGAAAGAGAAAACGTTTTTCTCGAAATGACCGACAAAAAAAGACTCGTTGCGATAACTACGATTTACGACGATGAGGACGTATTCGAAAGATTATACGAGGCTTTGGAAAGAATACGTCCGATTTTTGAAAATCGGAAAGAAATCTGCGAAAAAACGCGAAAAAACGCGGCGTATAACGATAGGAAAGCGGCTTTCGGACTTAAAAGATACCCGCTCGTCGGAGAGGTCCCGATTTCGGAGGCGGATGGCTGCGTTTCAGCCGAGACGATTTTAAAAATGCCGCCGTGTATTCCCGTTCTTTTGGACGGAGAGACGATTTCCGCCGAGGTTTTAAAGGAAATAAAGAGTATTCCTTTGCAAGACGGAAAGGAGAGAAAGAAATTAAAGGTCAGATATGAAAGGATTGATAACGTTTGAAGGCTGCGAGGGCGTAGGAAAAAGCACGCAGCTCAGAATGCTCGGGAATTTTTGCAGAGAGAAAGGAATCGACGCCGTTTTTACGCGTGAACCGGGCGGAAGCAGGGTTGCCGAAAGTATAAGAAGAATCATTCTCGACGCAAGAAATTCCGCTATGTCGAACGAATGCGAGGCTCTCTTGTACGCGGCGGCGAGAAATCAGCACATTTACGATATAATAAAACCCGCTCTCGAAAAAGGAAGATTGGTTTTTTGCGACAGATATATAGACAGTACGTTTGCTTACCAGGGAATTGCGAGAGGTTTGGGCGCGGAAACTGCGGACAGGCTCAACAAAATGGCCGTAGGCGATTTTTATCCCGAGCTGACTATATTCCTCGATCTCGATCCCGTATCGTCTTTTGCCCGTAAGGGCGGCCCGAATAAAAAAGACAGACTCGAAATTCAGGGACGGGAATTCTTCAGGAAAGTTTACGAAGGATATATTATTGCCGCGAAAAGAGCTCCCGAAAGAATAGTAAGACTTGACGCGTCGGGCAATACGGAGGAAACTCATGCGCTCGTGGTTGATTTATTGAGAAAAAAGGGCATAATCGATGTATGATCTGATTGAAACGGTTAAAAAATCCGCCGAATTTCAAAAGCTGAAAAGGGATAAGGATTCGGGACGGCTTTATCACGGGTATATCGTCGAAAGTAACGATACGAGATACGTCGACGCTTTTACGGAGGCGTTCACGATGCTTCTTATGTGCGGAAAAGACGGTTGCGGAGAATGCGATACCTGTCGTAAAATCAAATCCGGAGTCCATATGGACGTTTTTCGGTTTCCGTGCGGAGGAAGAAAAATCATCAGTGCGCAAAGCGATATAGCCGTTTTTAACGACGGGTACGCTTTCAGCCCTCTTGAGGGCGGAGCAAGGGTTTTCGTTTTCGACTCGGTTAATTCGGTCAGGGACGACTGGCAGAATAAAATGCTGAAATCCCTCGAAGAGCCTCGCGAAGGCAATTTCATCATAATAAGAACGGACGGGGCGGAAAAGCTTTTGCCGACCGTCAGAAGCAGGTGCGCCTTTCTGAAGCTTCCGAGTCCGTCGGCCGTCGTTACTGCGGATTTTTTGATTTCGGAGGGCTGCGACGAGGAAGAAGCCGAAGAAGCCGCGTGGCTTTTCGACGGAAATCTTACGCTTTCGGAGGCTTTTTGCAGAAACGGAGGGAAAAAAGCTACCGACGGTCTTTTCGAAATGCTTAAAAACTGTAATTCGAGCCGCGACTGCGTGAGATACGTTCCGGAAATCGTTTCTTACAGGGACGATTCCTTTCTGTTGTTTTCGGCTTTGTCCGCAATATTCAGAAGACTTGCGGAATGTCATTGCGGACTCGAAGTTCCTTTCAGAAAAGACGATTTCGCCGTTATCGGGAAGGCGTATTCGCTTAAAGCGGCAGGCGAAATTTCAAAGTTGTTTATAAAAGAGAAAAAAAGAGTCGGGCAGGGCGTTTCGTTTCAGGCGATAGCCGACGACCTTCTGCTCGGAATGATGGAGGTTAAATACAGATGCCGTCAATAGTTGGCGTTAGATTCAGAAATGCCGGTAAGATATATTATTTCGATCCGACGAACGTCGTTTTCAATCGCGGGGACGGAGTTATCGTCGAAACGGTGAGGGGCGTGGAATACGGAAAGGTCGTTATTCCGAATAAAGACGTTCCTGAAAAGGAAATAGTCGGACAACTCAAACCTATTATCAGGCCGGCTACCGATAAAGATAAAGAACAATACGAGAAAAACCTCGAAAAACGCGAAGAGGCTATGAAAATATGCCGCGAAAAGATTCAGAAGCACGGACTCGATATGAAGCTTATCGACGTGGAATTCACTTTCGACAATTCGAAAGTCATCTTTTATTTCACGTCCGAAGGCAGAGTGGATTTCCGTAATCTTGCAAAGGATCTCGCGGGAGTATTCAGAATCAGAATAGAGCTTAGGCAGATAGGAATAAGAGACGTAACCAAAATCATCGGCGGACTCGGAAGCTGCGGAAGACCTTGCTGCTGTTCGGCTCATCTCGGCGATTTCGAGAGAGTTTCCATAAAAATGGCGAAGGTTCAGGGGCTTTCCCTCAATCCGACTAAAATCAGCGGACTTTGCGGAAGACTTATGTGCTGTTTAAAGTACGAAAACGACCATTACGTCGAAACGAGTAAGCTTATGCCCAAAATCGGAAGCGAAATCAAGACTCCCGACGGAAAGGCAATCGTCGAGAGCTTTAACGTTCTTTCCAAGACGGTCAAGGCTCGGTTCGATAAGGATAACGGAGCCGAATTCAGAGATTACAAGCTTGCCGACGTTCAGTCGAAGGTCAAGGCGTCCGAGGCTTACGACAACGACTCGGATACGGACGAAATCGCCGAATCCGATGATTGACGCAAAGGCTTTACGGATTTAAAGCAGTGTGACGAATTCTTTAAAAAATAATAGGAAACCACTCCCTTTTAAATCGATTGACAGATTTGAAAGGCGGTGATATAATGAAGACAGCATCGGAAGATGCAAAAAAACATAAGGAGATATGAAAAATGCCTCACAAAATCGGTGACGAATGTATTAAATGCGGTTCCTGCGCAGCGACCTGCCCCATCGGATGTATATCCGAAGGTGACGACAGATACGTTATAGACGCTTCTCAGTGCGTTGATTGCGGTGCGTGTGCAGCTCAGTGCCCTGTAAATGCAATTACTGGTGAATAATTGCGAAAAACGAAGTCAAAGGCTTTGCTGAAGGTTGCCCGACGTCGGTCGGGCGACCTTTATCAAAAGTTTTTCCCGTATGAAAAAAACGTCGTCTCTTGTATATATTTATAAAAACTTTTTCAGGCTGGTTCTGATAGTCGTTTTACCGGCTTTGTTTTTGGCGTTGTTCAGGTCGGATTATGTTGTTTCCGACTTTTTCGTTAATTTTGCTAAAAATACGGAAGACTTCAGGATAGTTGATTTTTACGGAGACGTATTTAAATATTTTTCTTTCATTAATTTCGACAGCGCGGGAGGCTTTATAGGCTGGTTCGTCAGCGCCTTGATCGCAATAGTCGGACTCGGAGCTTTGTACAGCGCGGTCGAGCGTCATATGCGCTTGGGTGTTCCCGTAAGTTTCAGGCTCGGTTCTCTCGTCAACGACAGTCTGGTTATCGTGCTGCCCTTCGCGGCGGTCGCTTTTTTCAGTTGCGAACTTCTCGGTCTGGTTACGAGCGGTATTATATGTCTGCTTTTTCTGATAATCAAAAGCAAGATTGCGTTGTTTATCGTATGTCTGATTCTCGTAATCGCAATTTACGTCGCATATTGCGCGTTTTTTGTGCTTATATGTCTTTCCGTTCCGGCGTCGCTTATTGACGGGTACAGTTTCAATTATTCGGCGGCTACGTCAATCAACCTCGTAAAGAACGCCTTGAAACGAATTTACGGAGCGATAGCGATTCCTCTCGTAATAACGGTTGCGGTTATCGCTCTTTTCAAGCCTCTGATATCGCTGGCGTCTCCGGCTGCGGAAGGAATTCTTTCGACGATAGGCTGGACCGTCGTTCATGCCGGCTGGATGATATATTTCCCCGTCCTTACCATAAAGTACTATATGTTTTTAACGGGAATGGAGAGGGAAGATATGGGATTCGGAATAAGGAGGAAATAATGAAAGGAATCAAAACGTTCAGGCTGTTTATCGCCAACGGTTGTCTGCTGCTGAAAACCTTTCTTATGAGGCTTGCGATCGTTCTTATATTCCTGTCCGTGCCTATACTGCTTCTCAATTGCTCGGTCAGCGATTTTGCCGAATTTATCGATAAGTCGGTCAACGCGTTTTCTCTTCTTATAGAGGAGATGTCCGGAGGAAAGGTCTATTCGGTCGACGGATTTGCGGAGGTTTTAAGGAAAGCGGTCTTTACGGTCTACGACCTTTTCGATTCGCTCTTCGTGAACGTTCCGGAATTGTTCTCAAAGCCCGTCGTGATATACGTAGGGATAGCCGTCTTTTACGTTCTGTACAGGTTTTTCGACGGTCTTTTCGATTTTTCGACGGTCTCTGGTCTTCGGGAGTTTATGGCTTTCGGAAAACCATCGTCGTACCTCTGGGGAATTTACAAGAACTTCGGGAAGTTTGCGTCTTATCAGTTTCCGTATATATTCGTGACGCTGGTCTCGGACTTATTCGTGTTTTTCGCGATAGTGGGAGCATACTTGTCGGTTTTCGTAGAGCTGAAGCTTGCGGGACTGATTATTACGGCGGTTATGGCTTTGATATGCTTTTCGTTCAGAATGAGTCTGTTTTCGTTCTGGGCGGTCGAAAGAATTTATTCGGGGGAGGGTTTAGTCATAAGTTTCCGCAATTCGCTTAAATTGATTATCGACCGCTTTTTCCCGGTGTTCGCTTCAACGTTTATAACTCTCTTCCTGTGTCTGGCGACGCTCGTGCTTTTAAGGCTGTTCGTTTCAAACAGGATAGTATCGTGGGCGCTTTCGTTTGCGTCGATTCTGATTTCGTTTTATGAACTCAGATGTATGAATCTCGTGCAGTATTACGAAGCAATCGGAAAACCTTACTTTACAAAAAAACTTGATCTGGTGAAGAAAAATGACTGAATCTGTTTTAATCGTCGGTGGCGGAGCTTCCGGATTGGCGGCGGCGATAACGGCTGCGAATAACGGGAACAGAGTGGTTCTGCTCGAGAAGAACGAACGCGTTGGTAAGAAACTGCTTGTAACGGGAAACGGAAGATGTAATTTCGGCAATCTTTCGGTTTCGGACGATTCATACAATAACAATAAGTTCGTTTCGGACGTTTTGCTGCGGGCAAAAGAAGGAGCCAATAAGCTTTTCGAAAAAATAGGTCTTTTAAGTTACGCGGATCCGGAGGGAAGGCTTTATCCCGTGTCCGAAACCGCGACGAGCGTTCTGGATTGTCTCAGATTCGAATGCGAACGCGCGGGGGTTGAATTCGTTACCGGAAAGACGGCAGACGCCGTTTATAAAAGGGACGTGGGCTATACCGTCGTTTGCGGAAACGAGAATCTTTTCGCGCGGAAGATAATAATCGCGGTCGGTGGAAAAGCGCAGGCTCCGACGTACAATCTCGAAAAGCTCGTTGAAAACAGAGTTATCGTTCCTTACGCTCCTTCGCTCACGCCCATAAAAGTAGAGCCTCTTCCGAGAGCGCTTTCGGGGCTTCGAGCAAAATGCGTGGCGTCGCTTTATAAGAACGGAAAACCGATTCGTAAAGAGAAAGGAGAAGTTCAGTTCAAAGACAATTCGCTCAGCGGTATAGTTATTCTCAATATGTCTTCCTTTATAGCGAGAAGCAAAGAGGAAAACGGATTCGAGATTTCTCTCGATCTGTTTCCGCACATAAGATTCGAGGAGCTTCTTCCTTTGCTTAAAGAAAGATATAGCAGATTCGGCTCGCAGCATCTTATGACGGGTATGTTCCATAACAGGCTTGCCGACGAAATCAAAAGAAGAGCGATTCTTCTCGACAAAAACGATATATCCGGACTTGCTGCGGTTATCAAGGATTTCCGCTTTACGGTTACGGGGCTTGCGGGTTTTTCGGAAGCGCAGGTTATGTGCGGAGGCATAGATACGAAGGCTCTGAAAACGAGTCTGGAATTCCGTAAAAACGAGGGATTATACGCTTGCGGCGAGGTCGTCGATATAGACGGATTGTGCGGCGGATTCAATCTCCATTGGGCTTTTTCGAGCGGTATCGTAGCGGGAGAATTGGAATAAAATGAATTACAGGATCAATAACCTTCCCGTCGGAATGGACGAGAAGGACTTCGTTGCGGCTATTTCGGAAAAAACGGGTATTCCTTACGGAGAAATAAGCGATGTGATTTTGCTAAAAAGGTCTCTCGATTGCCGTCACGGAAAGGTCAGACCGATTCTTTCTCTGGGATTCGGATGCAACCGAGATTTAAGCGGAACGAAGGACGTTTTTCCGTACGAAAAACCCGTTAATCTGCTTGACGGGATTCGTCCCCGAAACTGCAAAGGTCTGAAAGCGGTCGTTGCAGGCAGCGGTCCGGCAGGCCTTTTTTGTTCTCTTGCTCTTGCGAAGGCAGGCGCGGATGTGACTCTTCTCGAAAGGGGCGACGACGTTGCGGAACGGAAAAAAGCAGTAACTTCTTTCTGGAACGGAGGAAAACTCGACGTCGAGTCCAACGTTCAGTTCGGATTGGGCGGAGCGGGGACTTTTTCCGACGGAAAGCTCACGACCGGAGTCAACGACAAAAGGCTTTTTACGGTTTTCGATACGTTCGGAAGATTCGGCGCAGACAAGGATATTATGTATTCTTCAACGCCGCATATAGGAACGGACGTTCTCGAAACGGTCGTGGCGCGTTTCAGAGACGAGCTTTTAAGGCTCGGAGTTACGATTAAATTCAGGACGAAACTTACGGATGTCGAAATCGAGGACGGAAATCTTTCCTCGGTTATCGTCAACGACGGAGCCGACGAAAGAATCGACTGCGACGCTTTGGTTCTTGCGGTCGGACACAGCGCGAGAGATACCTTCGAAATGCTCTTAAAACGCGGAGTGGCGATGGAAAGGAAATCGTTTGCCGTGGGAGTGAGAATAGAACATCCGCAAAGTATTATAAACGAATATAAATACGGGAAATTTACGCATCCCGACCTCGAAGCCGCGGATTATAAGCTCGTCGAACATCTTTCGGACGGAAGGACCGCGTATACTTTCTGTATGTGTCCGGGCGGTTTCGTAACGGCGGCCGCGAGTGAGTCGGAGTGTCTTGTTACCAACGGAATGAGCAACCGAGACAGAGGCGGCTTCAACAGCAACAGCGCGCTTCTCGTCAACGTAAATCCCGAAGATTTCGGCGGGGATGGCGTTCTTGCGGGAGTTGAGTTTCAGCGCAGATTGGAAAAAGCCGCGTTTTCCGTTTTCGGGAATTACGTTGCGCCTGCCGAAAACGCATTGGATTTTATCTCGGGACGAAAGGAATTCGGGAACGATTACGTTTTTAAAGTTCAGCCGACCTATCGGCGCGGAGTAAAGCCCTGCAATCTTCGGAAATGTCTTCCGGATTTCGTTTCGCGTTCTCTTGCCGAGGCAATTCCGATTTTCGGAAAAAGGATAAAAGGCTTCGATTCCCGGGGCGTTCTTACGGCGGTCGAAACGAGAAGCAGCAGTCCCGTCAGAATTATTCGCAATGCGGAAGGAGTTTCGAACGTAAAGGGAATTTATCCTTGCGGGGAAGGCGCGGGTTATGCCGGAGGAATCGTATCCGCCGCGGTAGACGGACTTATTCAGGCGGAAAGAATACTTTCGCTCTGTCTTGACGCGTAATCTATGAAATCGTCGGCAGATTTTGTAAAAAACGCGGAATTTTTACTTAAAAACGCTTGACACGGCGGGAGAGCTGTGCTAAAATGAGGAGGCTCAAGCAGAAGTCCGCTTCTCACCAAACGATCGGTTGTTGTTTGGTTTCCTGTCTATAGTTTATGGTATGGGTGCGGATTTTTGTCCGCGCTTTTTTATTATGTATCCAAGGGGGTATACGACCATTAAGGATCTTCAGATCAACAATCAGATCAGGGACGATCAGGTTCGTCTTATCGATTCGGAAGGCAATCAGCTGGGAATCGTTTCTTTGAGAGAGGCGTTTGCCGTTGCCGATGAAAAACAGCTTGATTTAGTCAAGATTTCACCTAACGCCGTTCCGCCCGTCTGTAAGATTATGGACTACGGAAAGTATCGCTACGAACAGATCAAGAAAGAAAAAGAAGCCCGTAAAAATCAGAAGATAGTTGAACTCAAGGAAATATGGCTGTCCATGACCATCGACGAGGGAGATATGCAGACTAAGGCTAAAAACGCCGCTAAGTTCATAGCCGACGGAAATAAAGTCAAGGTTTCGCTCAGGATGAGAGGTCGTCAGGCGGCGTATTCTAAAAGCGCAGTGGAAGTCGTGTCGCGGTTTGCCGATATTCTTAAAGACGTTGCCTCGGTCGAGAAACAACCTTTGGTCGAAGGTCGCAACGTAACGATGATTATCGCGCCGATAAATAATAAAAAGTAACATGGAGGAAAGATAAATGCCGAAACAGAAATCTCACAGCGGTTCCGCAAAACGCTTTTCCGTAAAGAAATCCGGAAAGGTCAAGAGAGCCCAAATGGGTAAGAATCACATTCTGACAAAGAAGACAACCAAGAGAACACGTCATCTTCGTGCAGCTGCATACGTAGACAAGGCACAGGCTGCAACCGTAAGACGTATGTTGCCGTATTGATCCGGAGGTATAAGAGATGAGAATTAAACGTGGTGTAAACGCGGTAAAGAAACGCAGAAAGATATTGAAACTCGCTAAAGGCTACTTCGGTCTTAAAAGCACTAACTACAGAATCGCCCGTCAGGCGGTTATGAAGTCCGGTAACTACGCTTACGTCGGAAGAAAACAGAAGAAACGCGATTTCAGACAGCTCTGGATCGCTCGTATCAATGCGGGCGCGCGCGCAAACGGTCTTTCTTACAGCAAAATGATGCACGGGCTCAAGCTCGCGGGTATCGACCTTAACAGAAAGGTTCTCGCCGAACTTGCCGTATCCGACGCTCAGGCTTTTGCTAAGCTTGCCGACGCAGCAAAGTCCAAACTGAACTAACGAGTTGACTCAAGCCTTCGATCGGCGCATATTGCTCCGCAACCGAAGGCTTTTTTTGAATTATGTTTATCACGGGCAGCAATAAGAATTACATTCGGGCGAAAAAACTTCTCGATAAGAAATATCGCTTCGAATCGGGCTTATATCTTATCGAAGGAGAGAAGCTCGTCAACGACGCGATAAGACTCGGAGCAGAGGTCGAAACGCTCTTTATAGACAAGAAAAAAGAGGAAAGGTTTTCCCGTCTTTCGGAAACGATTCCGACAGTATACGAAATGGAAGAGAGGTTTATTTCTTCTCTTTGCGAAACGGTTACGCCGCAGGGTATCATCGCCGTTTGCAGAAGATCGGTCGGAGAAATCTTAGAGCCTCGCGGACGCGCTCTTATTCTGGAAAATCTTCAGGACCCGGGTAACGTCGGAGCGATTTTGAGAACGGCTATGGGTTTCGGCTATAACGACGTGTATCTCGTCGGCTCGGCGGATCCGTTTTCGATGAAAAGTCTTCGCTCGGGAATGACCGCTCAATTCGTTTTGAGGATTGTCGAATGCTCTTTTGACGAAGCGTTCGGCGCTAACGGAGAAAGTCTGCTTGTCTGTGCGGATATGAACGGCGAAAACGTAAGAAGCATTCGGAATATTCCTTTAAAGCATACGATAGTTCTCGGCAACGAAGGCAACGGTGTTTCCGTCGAAGCGAAAAAACTTTGCGGGAAGACGGTCGCGATACCTATGGAAAACGGACTGGAAAGCTTTAACGTAGCCGTTTCCGCAGGTGTGTTGATGTATGCTTTAGGAGGAATTTGCGGCGAATAGATGAGTTTTAGCGGCAGAAATATTGAGTTTGCGGTTAAATCAATATTGCGGGCAATACGTGATAAAATCGATTATAATAACTACGGAGGAATCTAATTTATGTCCGGACACAGTAAATGGGCTAATATAAAGAATAAAAAAGCAAAGGGCGACGCGGCTAAATCCAAGATTTTCACTAAAATCGGAAGAGAAATAGCCGTTGCCGTAAAACTCGGTGGAAGCGATCCGGCAAGCAACAGTAAACTCTACGACGCGATCGCAAACGCGAAAATGAATAATATGCCCAACGACAATATCAGCAGGAGTATTAAGAAGGCTGCCGGCGAACTGGGCAATATCAACTACGAAAATATGCTCTACGAAGGATACGGAATCGGCGGCTCCGCAGTAATCATCGAAGTTCTTACCGATAACAAAAATCGTATTGCGGGCGAAGTAAGGCATTATTTCGATAAGTTCGGCGGAGCTATGGGAACTTCCAACTGCGTATCCTATATGTTCGACAGAAAGGGCGTTGTCGTTTGCGAAAGGAACGAAAAGAGCGAGGACGATATATACGAAACGGTTCTCGACGCGGGAGCGGAGGACGTCAACATCGAAGACGACGTTTTTGAAGTCTATACCACGCAGGCTAACCTTTCTTCCATCAGAAATTATTTTGAGAAGGCGGGATTTACGCTTATTTCCGCGGGTATGGAGTGGCTTCCGCAGAATCTCGTTACTCTCGAAGGCGAAAATCTTGAAAAATTCCTTAAAATGATAGACGCTATGGAGGACAACGACGACGTTCAGAAGGTTTTCCATAACGTAGATCTTCCCGAGGAAGAGGACGAGGAAGAATAATCTTGAGAATTCTCGGATTTGACCCGGGACTTGCAACTACCGGGTACGGTGTTATCGATATCGACGGAAGGAACGTAAAACTCGTGGACTACGGAATCATTTCCACGCCCAAGGAGGAATCCGTGCCGGTAAGGCTTGCTATGATTTCCGAAGCCGCCGACAGTCTTATCGGAAAGTTCCGTCCCGACGAAATAGCGATGGAGGAGTTGTTTTTCAACACCAATATTACTACCGGAATAAAGGTTGCCGAAGCAAGGGGCGTTCTTATCGTCAGCGCAATCAAAAAATGCGGGTTGCTTTTCGAGTATACGCCGCTTCAGGTCAAGATAGCCCTGACTGGTTACGGCAGAGCGGACAAGCATCAGATGCAGGCTATGGTTAAGACTTATCTTTGTCTCGATAAGATTCCGCGTCCCGACGACGCCGCCGACGCGCTTGCGGTCGCGCTCACTCACGCTCAGTCGCGGAAAATGAAAGGACGCGAGATGTAAATAAAAAGAAAAGCCGCCGAAAACAGGTCGGTGCTTTTCGCTTATACGGAGAGAAAATGATAAATTTCGTTATCGGAGAGGTCGTCGGAATAGAGGACGGTCTGCTTGTTGTCTCAAATAACGGTATAGGCTTCGAAATCAACGTTTCGAATAAAACCTTATCGGATTTTTCCCTTATCGGCGAGGTCGTTACGGTATATACCTATATGCAGGTGAGAGAGGACGACGTTTCTCTTTTCGGCTTTTCCACAAAGGAAGAGAAGAAGATGTTCCTTATGCTGATTTCGGTAAACGGAGTAGGTCCCAAGATGGCTCTTCAGATTCTTTCCGGAATAAGACCGGACGACCTCAGCGCGGCTATAGTTTCGGAAGACGCGGCAAGTCTCGTAAGAATCAAGGGTTTAGGCAAAAAGACGGCGGAAAGAATCGTTCTCGAACTTAAAGGGAAGATTTCGCCGATGGAAGTTTTGCTTACGTCTAAAAAGGGCGTTTCTGTTTTTGAACCGGCTTCTTCGTCGACGGGCGACCAGGCCGAGGCTCTGACGGTTTTGCTTTCTCTCGGAATGACGAGAGCGGAGGCGCAAAGGCATATAGCAGACGCGGTTAAGAACGGCTGTTCGTCTTCCGAAGATATAGTCAGATACGCAATCCGACACAACGTTTGAAAATTCGATAGGTATAAAAATCAAAAGAAAAAGCGGCTTAATAGACGGGTGTCCGTAAAACAGTTAATCCTCCGTATGGCTTAGACCATGCGGAG